>Ga0209190_1000705_pt1 | contig 24229 bp, 20 predicted proteins | sample M_140205_XF_Meta_FD_187315 | JGI IMG/M metagenome (GOLD analysis project Ga0209190, IMG submission 187315) | Freshwater microbial communities from Lake Montjoie, Canada to study carbon cycling - M_140205_XF_MetaG (SPAdes) (version 2) | ecosystem: Environmental > Aquatic > Freshwater > Lake... | reverse complement strand
CCAACTCCGCCACCCCATGTGGTTGAAGACTCCGTCAAAGATCACGCGGATACCCATCGCGCGGGCCTCTTTAATCATGCGAACAGCCAACCTGTCGGCAGAGGTCCAGACCCATGTCTTCGGGTCGCCCGGATTCTCCCGTGCCATCATCCTTCGGTCGCCTTGGGGATCCGGACCGAAGTTCGGGTCGATGTGATGGTAACTCAAGCCGTCGTATTTGTGGGCTGATGGCGATTCGAAAACCGGGTTCAAATAAATGGCATTGATCCCCAAGTCATGCAGGTAGTCGAGTTTGTCGATCACTCCCTGCAGATCTCCGCCGTAACGGCGTCGCTGGATCAAATCGTGGAAAGGCCTCTTTTCGGAACTCTCCCACCGCTGACGCTTGTACCAATCCGACGTCCAAGGGTGAATCTGCCACGGCATGTCGGGCTCGTTGGGAAAAGCCCCCTCGATGTCGGTCTTGGTGGGGTCATTGGACGTATCCCCATTACGGAAGCGTTCCGGGAAAATCTGATACCAGACCGCATGCTTGGCCCATAGCGGGACAAACTCGCCGGGCGTGCTGCCCTGTGCAAAATTCGAAGCAGCGGTTGACATCATCGCTGCCGCAACCCAGCGCAGCATCTCAGCTTGCCGCGGAAAGTTCCCCAGCAGCTTGGATTATAGCGTCGATGCTGATGCCAAGGGCCTGCAGCACGGAACCGCCGGGCGCGCTGAGCCCGAAGCGGTCGATTCCTATGACGCGGCCTGTGCGGCCGACGTACTTGAACCACGGTTGGCTGACTCCGGCCTCGATGGAGACCCGAAGGTCGCAGGAGGGCGGCAGCAGTTCGTCCCGGTAAGATGCAGGCTGGCGATCGAAGCGCTCGAGACATGGCATGGAGACCACTCTCACCCCTGGTCCGATCTTCTCAGCGGCCTCGAGGGCGACGTGCAGTTCGCTGCCCGTGGCTAAAAGCAAAAGTCGGAGCGCGCCGGTCTCACGGCGGGCCACGTAGGCCCCGCGAAGGACGCCCTCTCGGGCTGTTTCTTCAGGGATTTGTCGCAACGTCGGCAGCACCTGCCGGGAGAGGGCCAGCAAAGTAGGGCCGTCCTTGCGCTCAAAAGCTGCAGCAAAGGCTCCTGCGGTTTCGGCCGGGTCTGCCGGGCGAATGACGTCGAGATTCGGAATGGCGCGCAGTGCAGCCACCGCCTCGACGGGCTGGTGCGTTGGTCCGTCCTCTCCTACGCCTACGGAATCATGAGTAAAAATATAAACTACAGGGAGGTGCGACAGCGCGGCGACCCGTATTGAGGGCCTCGCATAATCACTGAACACCAAAAACGTGGCGCCGCTGGCATGGATAATACCGTCATAAGCCAATCCGTTGAGAATAGCTGCCATCCCATGCTCCCGTATACCGAACCGGATGTTCCGTCCGGCGCGGTTCCTCGCGTCAAAATCACCGCCGTCCTTGATGTAGTTGAGCGTGGATCCATGGAGATCAGCACTTCCGCTGATAACCATCGGCAAAGCCTTCGCCACATGCTGGAGCACATCACTTGCCGCTTTTCTCGTAGCCACGTCGGGTCCGTCGGCAGGATAATTCGGAATAGACTTAAGCAGGTCAGGCGATTTTTTTGCGATCGCGTCCTCCAGTTCGGAGGCAAGCTCCAGATTGGATTTTTTCCAAGAATCATAGCGCTTCTGCCAATCTGTCCGCGCCAACTTCAATTCCTCCGCGTGGCGGACGAAAAACACCCTCACCTCCTCCGACACATGAAACTTTTCATCGGGCAGTCCGAGTCCTTTGCGCGCCGACTCGGCAAAAGCCACGCCGCCTTCGCCGTGCGCCTTGCTTGTCCCAGCCACCTCGGGGATACCTTTGCCAATGAGCGTCTTGGCAATGATCAGCTGAGGCTTGCCCGTAGCATTCCTCGCCCTTTCGTAGGCAGAGAAAAACTGGTCCATGTTTTGCCCGTCAACCTCCTGCACGTCCCAGCCATAGGACTTGAATCGTCCGGCGGTGTCCTCGCTCTGCGTATAAAGAGCCATGGCATCCAGTGTGACGTTGTTGGCGTCGTAAATAAGGATCAGGTTGTCCAACTGAAGGTGCCCGGCCAGCGCGCAGGCCTCGCTGGCCACGCCTTCCTGCAAACAACCGTCACCCGCCAGACAAACTACCTTGTGATCGAGAATGCAGTGCTCCGGTGTATTGAAGCGGGCCGCACTCATCATTCCGGAAATCGCAAAGCCCACAGCATTGCCTACGCCTTGGCCGAGCGGGCCTGTGGTGCTTTCCACGCCGGGGGTCTCACCAAACTCGGGATGGCCGGGTGTCATGCTGCCTAGTTGGCGGAACCTTTTCACCTGCTCTAAGGGAAGCTCGAAACCGGCCAGATGCAGCCACGCATATAAAAACATGCTGCCATGACCGGCTGACAGGATGAATCGGTCACGATTGAGCCATCGAGGGTCTTTGGGATCGTAATGCAACGCGGTTCCGAACAAAACAGCGCCGATCTCGGCGCAACCTAAGGGCAAGCCTAGGTGCCCAGATTTGCAGGCGGCGACGGCATCGATGGCGAGTCCGCGCGCATCACGCGCGGCCAAGGAGAGAGTTTCGTGAGGTAGTGCCATAAAAAGTATCTTTTTTCGCCTCTCCGATGCCCTTGCGGCAAGCAAACTCTCCGAGGAATCAGAAAATCTGATGCAAGAGTGAGGCTTTTGCGTCAAACTGCATTCGCAAGCATGGATCACATTACCGTCCGCGTTCCGGCCACCAGCGCCAATCTTGGTCCTGGCTTCGATTGTTTGGGAGTTGCCCTCTCTCTCTACAATCAGGTCTCCGTCCGGCGTGGAACGCCTTCACGACATGATCCCATGGGAATGGAAGCCGCGGCCGCCTATTTCCGCTCGTCCGGCAAAGCGCCCTTCGATTTTGACTGGTCTATTGGCGGCGAGATTCCACGCTCGCGAGGACTGGGCAGCAGTGTTGCGGTCCGTCTTGGCCTTCTGCACGGCCTGAATGAGTTGGACGGCAAGCCTCTCGCTTCGGAGACCCTTTATCGATTATGTGCGGAACTTGAAGGCCATCCCGACAATGCTGCCCCAGCCGCTTTCGGCGGATTCACCGCAGCCCGCCCAGACTATGTCTACTTCCGCTGCGAGATCGCCCCAGAAATACGATTTGTTTTGCTCATTCCAGATGCCGAGTTGGAAACAGGCGCTTCCCGCGCCCAGCTTCCTACAAATATCGCCCGAATGGATGCCGCGCAATCGACCGCTCACGCCGCGATGATCACGGCCGCTTTTGTTTCACAACGATATCAGCTTCTACGCGACTCCTTCCGGGACTGGCTTCACGAGCCTTATCGCGAACAGCTCAACCCGCACCTGCGTCCGGCGGTCAACGCCGCCGTGGCGGCGGGAGCGTTGGGTGGATACCTTAGTGGATCTGGCTCAGCCGTCTGCGGGGTGACTCTCGACGATCCTGACCGCGTTGCTCACGCCATGCAGTCAGTATTGCCGGCTGCACGCGTTTTGGTTCTCGCGGCCGACAACCGCGGGGTGTCCATCGCCGACTGATGCGCGTTGTCCTAGAACGCTTCGAGCGCTACGCCGTGGACGTCATCCTCGAGCGGAAAGAAGGCGGCCGCGCTAACGTACTCAAAATGGTCCTGGGATGCTTGTCCCTTATTTACGGCCGAGCAGTTCAACTGCGATTGGCCCTCTACCGCGGCAGACTCTTCCGGTCCCAGGAACTCGGCTGCCCTGTCGTCAGCATCGGGAACTTGACGGTTGGAGGAACAGGCAAGACGCCTGTTGCGGAGATGCTGGCGCGGGAGCTACAAAAACGGGGGCGGCGGGTGGCGATCCTCAGCCGCGGATACAAAAGTGTTCCTCGGCCATTCATGCAGCGCCTGCGCAACAAACTTTTCAAGTCCCTCGATCTTTTTCCCCCGCGTATTGTTTCCGACGGCAATCGAGTGTTGCTCGACTCAAGGCTCGCTGGCGATGAACCGCATATGCTTGCCAAGAATCTTCCCGGCGTCTGTGTCTTAGTCGACAAAGACCGGGTAAAAAGTGGGCTGCATGCGCTGCGGCACTTCGACACCGACATCATGCTTCTGGACGACGGGCTGCAGTACCAGCGTCTTCGCCACCAGCTTGATGTTGTTTTGGTTGATCGGCAATCACCCTTCGGCAATGAGCGACTCCTGCCCCGCGGCACCCTGCGAGAACCGCCCGGCAATCTCCGCCGCGCCTCCTTCATCATCATCACCAAAAGCGCCCCGCAGCCTGATTTTCAGCTCATCAGCAGATTGCGCCGCCTCAACCGCACTGCTGCCATCATCGAATGCGACCACGTTCCTCGCTATTGGCAGGATATCGTCAGCGGGCAGCAATTTCCCGTCGACCACCTTGACGGACGCTTTGTCGGGGCGATGAGCGGCATCGCTCGCCCCGAGAGCTTTGAAGAGGCCGTGAGACGGCTGGGCGCAAAGGTCGAGATCACCAAGTCATTCGCGGACCATCACCGGTTTACCAAGAAAGAAATCCTGCGTTTTTTGGAGTGGTGCGATCGACGATCCCTCGACGCGCTAGTCACAACGGAGAAGGACGCTGTTCGCTTTCCCGAAATTGACAACCCTTGCGTGCCGATGCTTTTTCTCCGCGTGGAAATTGAGATTCTGCGCGGACGAGGGGAGTGGGAAAACCTTGTACGGCGCCTCGCCGGAGTAAATTAACCGGGTTCAGATCCGCTGGTGCCACACATAGCGCTGAAGCAGCACCTTGATGGTCGCCGTGAGGGGCACCGCGAGAAGCGCGCCGAGCAGTCCTCCGAGCACAAGGCTCCAGATGAGAACGGAAAGGATAACCGTGAGTGGGCTCAGGCTCACTGATTCCCCCACAATGCGCGGGGCAATGAAGAATCCCTCAAGATTGTTCATCGCCAGAAAAATGATGGTGACAATCAAGGGATGATACCAGTCGCCGAACTGTGTTGCCGCAATAAGCACTGCCGGCACCCAGCAGATGATTATTCCCAAGTACGGGATCATCGCCAAAATCCCGACGCTGAGTCCGATCAGCAGCGAAAAATTGAGGCCCATGATCATGAGGGCTGTTCCAATCAGAGCACCATCAATCAGGCTGACCATGAACTGCCCGCGGAAGTAGCGGACGAGGTAGTTATTGATCTCATCGAAGAGAGAGGCGACTTCCTCTTTGATTGGCGAGTCTGGAAGTGGGATGTACTGCCGCCAATCTCGTGCCAAGCCAGCTGAGTCCTTGAGGAAAAAAAACAGAAAGATTGGCACGAGAAGCAGGCTGAGGACAACGCCAGCGAAGCCGAGAACCCCGCCAACGCTCTGCCGCAAGAAGATTCCACCAGCTGTGACAAAATCGGGCAGCTTGCGCTGCAGCCAATCGGTCGTCGCCTGAATATAGCTTCCAGCCAACGCCCATACTTCATTGCGGATTGTCCGCTCGGCATCGGCTGCTGCCGGCGGATCAAACCGCTGGCGCAAGCTGCGCACCCACTCTAGCGAGGAGAGCAACAACCTCTCGCCGCGTGCGGTGTGATCCGGCAGGGCCTTCCCAAACTCGACCGCCTGGTTCGAGATGGAAGGAGCAACCCAGATCACGACGCCGGCCAGTCCTGCAGCCAAAAGGAAAAGAAGGAGAATGACGGCAAGTGTTCTGTTCATGCCCCAAGCGCAGAATTTCGTGACAATCGGCTGGAGCAGATAAGCCAAGATGACCGCGGTGACAACGGGGATAAGCAATGGCTGCAAAAACGCAACGCACCGAATCACCAGCGTGCCGACCAAAGCAATGAGCGCAACGATAACCGCAATGGACAGCGCGGTCAGAGCGCCAAACCACACCTTTCTCTGCCAAGCTGTAGGGACGGATAAACCTGTCGGCATAACTCAAGATTGGTTTATTTCCCCTGCCATGAGAACCTTAAACTGACGTCTTTACCCTTCCGCTTTGCCGGTGATCTCCAAGTAGGAGCGATCCATTGGGCGGTTTCCATCATCCGGACCAAACCTCTCAATGCGCATCTGCTTCAGCATCCACTGGCCGTCGATGCGCTGACCAGAGACGACTTCGAACCGCCGAAGGAGTTTGCCCTGCCAATCGTATCCTTCGATGCGCATCAGCGCCCCGCTGTCCTCATCAAGCCAGACACGCACGACGGCAAATTCTGAACCTCCCCTCCCCGGCCGCAACTCGATTTTCCACGTTGGACGGGTGCGCACCTTCTCTTTTTCCATCACGCGCGCATCGGGCCAGTAAAGAAAACCCAAGGACAGGTCCTCCGCGGTCACGCCTGACCCCTCTGCGACCGGTTCCTGCATGCCTTTTTGCAGCGGGCGCCCCTTTTCATCGTAAACCCCGGAGGAATCATCACCCAACCGCACCTCAAGAACGTGAGGCGGAGCATCGAAAGAAAAGCGCAATCGTCCGTAGCTGACCTTGAGCGTGAAGGGGGTGGTCTGCTTCCCCGCCCTCAATTGACCACTCACTTCGGCATTTTTATCCGTCGACGCCATTCTGGCCACCCGCAAAAGCTCTTGGGGGTCTGGTCCATTTCCCTCGGCGGAAAGATCACTGGCAGCCAAAATAGCTGCCATAACCGCGGCCAAATGTCTCATCGCGCCTTGTTTCATTCGCAGGTTCCACCAACACTAGCACATATGCCCTCTGCCCTCGACCAGAGACTGTTCCTCTTTCTCAATGCCGACCGAGGGCACGCATGGCTGGACACGTTGATGGCCGTGCTTTCCAGCTTCGACTTTTGGCTGCCCTTGATGATCGTCGCCGGGTTGCTCGTCGCTTGGCGCGGGGGATTCCGCGCTCGGGCCATGCTAGCTTGCCTTTTACTCTCGTTGGTTCTCATCGAGGCCGCATTTGTCAACCCGCTCAAACATGCTTTTGGTCGTCCGCGCCCCACCGACATGGTCGCGGACTCCCGCTCCATCAACCTCGCGCCAATCCGCCCCCGAATATTGGCCCTGCTCTATCCGATTCGCGTCAAGCCCGGATCGCCTGACAAGAACCCGCCGCGCGGGCGTTCCTTTCCCTCTGGCCATGCGTCCAACATGTTCTGTTTCGCGACAATTTTGGCAGCTTTTTATGGGATGCGAGGAGCGTCATTTTTCATTCTTGCCGCCAGCGTCGCACTTTCGCGGGTCATGACTGGTTCTCACTGGCCTTCCGATGTCGTGATAAGCGCTCTTTTATCCATCGCCCTCACCAGCATCCTTCTTCGTTTGTACAATTGGCTGTGGGTCCGTTTTGGACCACGGATGGCGCCGCTGCTCGCGGCAAAGCATCGCAGTCTATTTGAGTGAATATCATGAATCCGCGCTTGGCGCTTCTTTGCTTATTGTCTGCCCTCACCGCGCTGCGGTGGTCATGGAATCTGGGGCTGCCGCTCTCTCCGGGGAACGCCTACCTTGCGATCTGCGGCACAATCCCTTCGGTCGCTTACTTTGACGGGCCGGGAGGAACCGCCCTTAGCGTTGCACTCGGTGTTTCCATGTTTGGCGCCAACGCACTAGGTGCAGCCTTTTTTTGGCCCATCTATGCCATGGTTGCCACGCTGGCTCTTTACTCCCTGGTGCTCCCGATGGCTGGACCGCGGTCAGCGGCTTCTCTCGCCGTGCTGCTAAATATCCTTCCGGTCTTCAACCATGCCACACTCGAGCCTGACTCTGCTCTCCCCTTGACCGCCTCCGCACTCGGTGCGCTCGCGTGCGCTTGGCGCGGATTGGATAAAAACTCGGTGCTCTGGTGGTTGGTGGCCGGGTGTGTCCTGGCCTGCGGTCTGTTTTTTTCCTACGGGGCATGGTTGCCGCTGCCCGCCATTTTTCTAGCCATGATAGCTTCGCACCGATGGAGACCTCGGCTCGCGAGACCTGGCTTTTGGCTGGCATGCATTCCTCCCCTCATCGTCTTCTCGGCTTTGCTGGCATGGAACTCGGATCATGGGTGGGTGCATTTCATCGGGAACACGATGGCAACCGCGCTCCTTATTGATTGGTCGCGTTTTCCCGTTGTTCTGGCCGCGGCCGCGGGTTCCGTCGGGCCGCTCGGTGTAGTTGCTCTGGCTTTGGCGGTCTGGTTTGCACTCCGGGAGGTAACGGTCTCGCCCAAGATAAAATTCCTCGTTCTTCCCGCGCTTTGCTCGCTGATGGCGTGGCTTTATTCCGGTCTCAGAGGCTTGCCGGGGCAAACAACCGGGCTGCTGGCGACAGTGATGATCCTGCCTCTTCTCGTCTGCATCCCGTCGCGGTTGGGACGCCTTCCGACCCGTGTCCTCATGACAGCCGTCCTGATCGCCTCGGCCTTCTGGACCGTCGGCACCTTGGCAAGAAGTCCGCGAGAACAGGGCTTCATCGACTCTGAAGTTGTAAAAAGGCTCGAGGAAATCACCTCTTCCTTTGCGTCTGATAAATCCCATCCGCTTTTTCTCATCGCCGAAGATGCACCCATTGCTTCGGCTTTCGCGGTCAATCTCTCCGGTCAAACCTTCACCCACCAATCGGGACACCCGCCAGTCTACAGTCTCGAGTCGGCTTTTGCCGAAAGCCAATACGCGCTCTGGCCGCGCTACGATCAGTTTGTGGAGGCGACCCAAGCCGCAGCAGCAACCTTCACTGCCGATCCATTTACCGAGCAGGAGGGGGCAAATCCGTTTGTGGGACGATCGGCGCTCTACATCACGTGCCAGAAACCGGACGATTTGCCCCAGGCCATTACCGCAGCTTTCGCCGGGTGGCATCTCGCGGCGGAAATCTCCGCCGCCAACGGGCAGATCCTGCGAATCTATCTGTGCTCGGACTACCAAACTATGCCATTGTGAGCGTGACGGCGCCCGCTCGGACCGCTACACTTTCTATTTCCATGCCAAAGCTAAAAGTCCTTATTTCCGATCCCATTTCCCAGCGCGGAGTTGATGCGCTCGCCGAAGGCGGTTTGCTCGACGTGACATTCACGCCCGGTCTTCCTCACGAAGAACTGCTCAAAATTATTCCGGAGTACTCTGCTCTGGTCGTGCGCAGCCAAACGAAGGTTGGCGCCGATGTTATTGCCGCCGGAACTAAACTGAAAGCCATCGGGCGCGCAGGCGTCGGCGTGGACAATGTGGATGTCGACGCAGCCACACAGCGCGGCATTGTTGTCATGAACACCCCTGGCGGGAACACAATCTCGACCGCGGAACATGCCTTTTCCCTGCTCGTTTCAGTCGCACGCAAAATTCCGCAGGCTGACGCCAGCGTTAAGTCAGGCAAGTGGGATCGGAAAAGTTTTGAGGGCACCGAACTCAACGGTAAGACCCTGGTCATCCTCGGTATGGGCCGCATCGGTGCCGAGGTGGCGAAGCGGGCCTTGGCCTTCGGCATGCGCGTGATCGCCTACGACCCCTACCTCTCCGAGGCCCGGGCGCGGACTTTGCAGGTCGAGTTGGTCGAAAATATCGACGACGCCGTGCCACAGGCAGACTTCGTGACCATGCACATGCCCCTCACAAACGAAACGCGTCACATGCTTGACGCCAAGCGTCTAAAAAGCATGAAAAAAGGGGCTCGTATCGTCAACTGTGCCCGCGGAGGTCTTGTCGATGAGGTTGCGCTATCCGCCGAATTGTCCTCGGGCCATCTTGCTGGAGCGGCGCTCGATGTATTCGAGACCGAACCGCCGGCGGCTGATTCTCCCCTCCGTTCGGCGCCTAACATCGTCTTCACTCCTCACCTCGGCGCTTCCACTGCCGAGGCCCAGGAAAGTGTCGGAATCGAAATCGCCCATGCGATCCGCGCCGTGCTCCTCGACGGCACGATCAATAATGCGGTCAACGCACCGAGCGTTGACTCCAAGACGCTCGCGGTCCTCGGACCCTATCTGCGCCTTGGCGAAAGCCTGGGAAAGTTCGTCGCCCAACTCGCGCCCAAACGCTGTGCAACCCTTCGTATTGATTTTAGTGGAAGGGCCCGCGACATCGACACAACTCCGGTGACGCGCTCGATTTTGAAAGGTTTTCTCACCCACATCAGCGGCGATGAGGTTAATGCGATCAACGCGCCCGGACTGGCAGACAATCTGGGCCTCAAAGTCGTCGAATCCAAGGTCAGCGACAGTGGAGAGTTCACCGATCTGATCCAAGTGACGGCTGGCGACGGCAGCATCTCGGCCAGCGCGGCGGGGACCTTCTTCGGGCAAAAGCCCCGTGTTGTCCTCGTCAACGGGCGCCACATTGAGGCTCAACCAGACGGTGTACTTCTCGTTCTTGAGAACAAGGACCGTCCCGGCATGGTGGGACACGTGGGCACGCTGCTCGGTAAACACAAGGTCAACATAGGCAGCATGTCACTGGGGCGCGACGAGGCCGGCGGCACCGCTTTGACCATTCTGAACCTCGACTCAACACCGTCCGAGGATGTGATGGCGGAACTCCGCAAGGATCCCGACATTGTGAGCGCACGCACTCTGAGTCTTTAAAGCTCAGCCCGACCAGTAAACAGCGCCTACGGTTTACCAACACCCTCACGGACTTCCTCGGAGCAACTCCAACGTTCAGTCGGCTTATAATGCTCGGCTCCCAACTTCGCAAAGAATGGCCTCTGGCGGTGGTCTGGTCGTCGGCGCTTCTGTGGTTGTTTTACGGAACTACTTGGTCGTCCTCGCTGCAGACTGGCACGAACTCCGCCCTTGCTCTGTTGTGGGTTTGCGCGGCAATTCTTTTTTCAGCCTTCGCCGTAGTGCGCCACGCCGACGTTCTCGCTGCACGGCTAGGCGAACCCTTCGGCACCATGATCCTTACTTTTGCCGTAATCAGTCTCGAGGTGCTGCTAATCGGATCGGTGATGCTGCAAGGCAACGAACCAACTTTGGCCCGCGATACGATGTATTCTGTCTTGATGATCGTGCTTACTGGATTTGTGGGGCTGTGTCTTCTTCTCGGCGGCATCAAATTCCGCGAGCAGTCCTTTAATCTACAGGGAGCGAATGCCTATCTCGCCATGATCCTGCCGCTCGCTGTGGTTGGTTTGGTCCTCCCGCTTTACACCCGTTCTGGTTCCCCTGGATTTTTCTCGCCGCAGCATGAGGTCGCTCTCGTTGTCTTGTCGCTTGCGATCTACGGCGTCTTTCTCCTCCTGCAGACCAGTCGCCACCGATCATTCTTCAGACAATCGGGGGAAGAACATGGCAGCCTGGAGGAACATGCCTCTTCCCTGCCTAGCTGGGCTCACCTGCTGATGCTCTTCGCCTACATCTTGCCGGTGATCGCCTTGGCCAAAACACTGGCGCCGATTCTCCATCAGTTCACCCAGCAACTCGGCCTCCCCTCCTCGGTTGCCGGTTTGATCGTCGCGCTTCTCTTGCTTTGCCCGGAGGGGTTGGCCGCAATTGAGTCGGCTCTGAACAATCGCATACAGCGCTCGGTCAATATTCTGCTCGGTTCTGTGCTCGCGACCATTGGCCTGACTATCCCCGCGGCTCTTGGCATAGGGTTGCTCACTGGCAAGCCGGTCTTGTTGGGATTAGACAGCCCTGAAATGGTACTCATGCTTGTAACGCAAGCTCTCTGTATGCTGACGTTTGCTCAAGGGCGCACCAACATGTTGCAAGGTGCGATCCACCTACTCATGTTCGGAGTTTATCTCTTCGTTGTGCTGGATAGCCCCTGAAATCGAACAGCCCCTGGCCTTGGTGGCAGGAGGCTTAATCTCTTGCCGATTCGGGTGCTGCTGGCGCCTCTCAGGCGCCCTGATCCCGAGCTACAATCAGCACATAGCCTGTCGGGGCATGAAGCCGCTCGACTCTAAGCTTGGCGTTCCCCACGGCACCTTCCGCTTGACCGCCCGAAAGAATCTCTGGCCCAATACAGGTCACAGACATGCCTCTGCCTAGACCGAGGCCTCTGCACTTGATAGCGGCCTCCCTTGCACACCAAAAAATAAAGAAAGCCTCTTTTTTCAGGGACACCGGCAATCGCGCCCAAGCGACCGCCTCCAAAGGGTGAAAGTACCGCTCGACGAGCCTTCCCATGTCCCGAACTTCCCGAATTAACTCCAAGTCGACACCGATCGCGCTGCGATCAACCGCGGCGGCCACGTAGTTCCCTGCATGAGAGATATTGAAGTCCCATCCGTCGTCATCCAGTAAACGCGGCTTGGAATTGCCGTCTTCGGCAAACATCAGGCCAGCTTGGCTGCGCCCAGTGCAGTCCGCCAGCATCTGGCGACGCAATCCGCGGGAAACAACAAAACGGGCGCGCAAAACTGGGTCTGCTATCTGTTGACATCTCTGCAACTCTGCGACGCTCAGCGATCCGCGGAGAGCCTCCTCTTCATCCAGGCATGAGAGCTTGCACTTGAACATTTTGTTCCCTGCCGGGAGCGAACTGTGCTCTTTGAACTGATGGGCTGGGGCGATGGCGGAGTCGCCAAATCTATCCAGCACTGACCCGCAGCCACTCGGGATGCTCCCGGGCATGAGTGGCTATTTCTGCGCAAATATTTTGCACAGCTCTTTGCGGCTTCCAATCCCAGAGTCGTTCTGCCCGGGAAGAATCCAAGACAACCCACGGCAAGTCAAAAGGCCGGGGCGAGAGATCGACAGAAACCTCTCGTCTTCCGAATTGCTCGGCGCACCATGCGGATAGTTGTTTTAGTGACATTGCTGATTCAACTCCGCCGCTTACGTTCACGATGCGATCATCCGGTTTGTTTACGGAACGGGTGGCGCCGGCCGAGTACTCGATCTGCTTGAGCACGAGCGAAAGCAAATCCTGCGGATGTAGGCAGTCACGAACCTGATGCCCCGAACCGCCGAACCCAATGTACTTCAGGGGTGCCTGATGAGCCCAACTATGGATCCAGAAACTGAAAATTCCCTGATCTGCTTTGCCGAATTGTCCTGCACCCGCCATCACTCCGCAACGGTTAACCCAGACCGGAAAACCGAAAGCTGAGCCATACTCGAGGGCTACTTGCTCGCTGGCGAGTTTGCTCGCCCCGTAAAGCGAGATTGGTGCTGCGGTGGAAAAGTCTTCTGTGACACCCTTTGGTCCGGCATTGATCCGTGAATCCACGAGAACAAAGGCTTCGTCTTTCTCTACCACCGGCAGCGAGCAAAGTGCCCCGATCGAATAAACCCTGCTCGTGCTGAGCAAAACCATTCCCGACCTCTCCCGCTTGCACAACTCAAGGAGGTTTATCGTCCCCCACAAATTGTGCTCGAGCAACTCGCGGCTGCTCGTCTTGCCATCGACCCCTGCCAGCACACTTGGATTGGCTGCCGCATCGATTACCCAATCGACATCGCGCCAACGCGCAAGATCTTTCTCGAAACGAACGTCACCCGAAGAAAATTCAACTCCCACTGCCTCAAGTCGGGGAACATTCAATTCGCTGCCCGGCCGGCTGAAGTTGTCAAAACCGCAGACCGCATGGCCGCCAAGGCGCAATCCGAGAGCCAACTCGGATCCAACAAAACCACAAATGCCACTGATCAGTATGCGCATTGTTTTCGCACCGAACGTTGATACTTCTGGCAAGCTCTTTCCATCATCGCAGCAGTTCACTCCACTGCCTTGTAGCATTGGCCAAAGTGAACGTTTTGGCCAGATGTTGCGAGCTTCTTCCCATGGCTGCCAGTTTGGTCGGATCGCCAGCCAAGGAGCGAAGAGTCTGGGCCACCTTTTCCGCGTCGCCATTTTTCACGGACACTCCAGCCCCAGACGATTGGAGCAATTTGGCCACGTCGGAATCCAGCGGTCCGACATAGAGCAGCGGTCCACCCACGGCCAGAATTCCATACACTTTGCTCGGGACAACCAATCCAGAAAGGCCTCGCCGGACTGTGACCAGATGCACGTCTGCCGCGCCAAGAAAAGCGCCGAGATCCATTCTAGGCTGCGGGGGCAGAAACGACACATGCTCGAATGGGACCATCGCTTGCCTCAATCGCTCCAGCCTGGGCCCCTCACCTGCGAACACCAAGCGGACATCGCTGCCCCGCAAAAGATCGGCCGCCTTGACCAAAGTCTCGAAATCGTGGGCTAGGCCGAGATTTCCAGAATACATGGCAACAAATTTTCCATCCCACCTCAACTGTTTGCGCTTCGCCAAGATATCTTCAGTGTCCGCCTTTTTCACCGAGCTCCAATTGGCAATAACATCAACCCGGGAGACATCGACACCGCGCGCAATGACTCGCTTCTGCATGTCGCGACCAAGGACCACCACATCATGCTGCCTCTGCAGCGCCCATGTGGAAACGCCTTGGAGAATTCTCACCATGAACTTCGGCAGGGAAAACACACCGAGCTCTGCCGCCAATTCTGGATAAATGTCCTGCGCCCAGTGGATACGCTTCTTGGCCCGATACGCCGCCAACGCCATCACAGCCACGTGCATCGGGGGGTCTGTCATGGAGACCGTTGCATCCACAGCCCCCATGCGCCAGACCTGCCAGGCAAGTTGCGGATAAAGCCCCGCGTAGCTCCATGCGCGCCGGAAATGAGTGGCTCGGGTGAATGACGCGCCACCCACACGGATCAACTCCACACCATTCACGCGTTCCTGCTTCGCCAGTTGCATGTCGGCAGGACCACGGCTGGTCACCACCACCACGCGCGCACCCCCCCGAGCCAACTCTTCCGCCATCTCCTTCAACAGCTCCCCGGTGGCCCCGCCCAATGGCGGATAGACCCGATTAGTGAAGACGTAGATAGGGCGCACCAATATGATCTAATCGCTAGAGCGCGCCCACGCGACTTTCTTTGATCTTTGCGGCGATCAGAAAATCGTAAAATCCATTCAACATGCAGTAGAGGAAACCCGGATAACCATCTAGACAGCCGCCTTTCACGATGTATAGGTAGACAAACTTGAAGATCCAGCGAGCCGGCATTCTTGCGTGCAACCTTTTCAGCGCCCGCTTTCGCACGAGTGAGTCAGGGGAAAATATCGCGGTAAGGGGAATAGGACCTTTGCTGAGCGTCTGCTCTTCCCCAGCCTCCTCGCTGGAATATCGATTGTGGCGGTCAACCCATTCGGAGATACCCTTGCTGAAGTTCAAATGATCATAGGGAGTCAGCAAATAGCCTGTTCCACGCACAGTTCGGTCTTCCGTCTGGCCATGACCTGATTTGGCGAAGCGCGCTTCACCGCGCTTTACCAATCTGACCTGATGGTAGGGATACTGTGAACTACGTTTAATCCAACGGCCGAGAAAAATAATACGGTTGGCTGCGAAGTAAGCGCTGCGCTCATTCCTCGCGATCACTTCGTCACATTCAGAACGCAGTTTGTCGTTAAAGCGCTCGTCTGCATCGAGGTGAAACACCCAATCGTGTTTCATTTCGATATGATCAAGCGCATAATTACGCTGCGCCCCGAAATCGTCGAATTGTCTTTGCAACACCCTCGCACCGCGGTGCGAGGCGATGTCCTGGGTGCGGTCCGTGCTGTGAGAGTCGAGCACAACGATATCATCGCACCACGAGACGGAATCCAAGCAGGCTCCTATATTAGACTCTTCGTTTTTGGTAAGAATCAGTACCGAGAACATTTGTTGGTGTTTTGCTTGACCGGCCAAGCTTTAACGCTTGCCGGCCTCCCGCGCCGGGTTGCCTACGACGATAGTACCCTCCGCAACGTCGCGCATGGCGACGGCCCTGGCACCTACCACCGCCCGCGCGGCGATGTTCACACCCGGACCTACGAATGCGTCTGCACAAATCCATGCCTCGTCCCCGACAACAATCTTCGCCCGCACCAGCGGCATGGAATCCTCGCGGAATTTATGAGTACCTCCGCAGAGATGCGCCCGCTGTGATATGGTGACGTTCTCGCCAATCCTCATCGGCCCGAGATTGTAGAGCAGCGCATCGAAGCCCACGGATGACCAGCTTCCGATTTCGAGATTCCACGGAATAAAGATGCAGGCCGAAGGATGAATGTGCACCTTGGCTCCGACTTTCGCGCCGAACAAGCGGAGCATAAACCTTCGCCATCCCCAACACAGCCGCGGACTCCACCGGAACAGTGGACCGCACAGTGCCCAGAAGCCGCGCCCAACAAGCTCTCCGAGGCCATATTTCGTGCTGCGGCGATTTTCTTTGATGTTCATAAGCAAAGTGAACTTCAAGCCTCGCGTCCTGCAATCGAGTCGAAGACCTCCAAATACTGGCAGGAGATCCTTTCCGGCGCAAATCGCTCCGCTGTGTCTCGCGCCGCAACAGACATCGCAGCTCTCTTCTCAGGATCGCTCACTAATTTCTCCAGGGCATTGGCCAGCAAGTCCGGAGCATCTTTGGCTCGATGATTGAAGACCAATCCGTTCACCCCAACTTCGATGTATTCCATGAAAGCTTCAATCTGGGAGACGATCGGCACTGCACCGCATGCCATGGCCTCGAGAGGAGCCAAGGGCATTGCCTCCCCTTGATCCGCCAGCGAGGGCAGGCAAAAAATGTCTATGCTCCCATAGAAGTCCGGGACTTCATCGTCTCGCAGCGGACCAATGATTTGCGCAGGCAGTCCTTGCCCCAGAGCCTTGAGCCTATCGAAGTACTCGCGACCTCCCCCACCAGCCGCTTTCTGCCATGGACCTGCGATTCGTAGTTCGGCGTCGACACCTTTCGCGACTAGGCGCCTGAATGACTCGACCAAAAGGTGTGCACCTTTTTCTGGGTGTAGTCGTCCCAGCGATCCGATAACAAGTCTCTTACGGTCGCTCCGGTGCTGGAACCGCAACTCGGAGGTATCAAGCGGGTTGTTGATGGTAAACACCTTGGGCGCAAGGTCAGGCTGCTGGAGACATATTGCTGCCGCGACGGGCTTGGAGACTGCAATGATCGCATCGACGTGTCGATACATCCAATACTGGTTCTTGGGGAACCTGTGAGCAGCGACCACAAGCTTCCCGGGTCTTTTCCGGCAGCGCCCCAAGAGCACAGGCAGCCAAAAGTCGTTCACCACGACAACATCTCCTTCGGGCACAAACCTCTGGGCACGGACCGCGTAAAACAAATCTTTTAACAGATCAACCCATATATTAGTGCCCTGTTCATAGCCGCCGCGACGGAGGATTGTCATGCCTGCACTGGCCTCTTCTGCACATTGGCCCGGCCATGCGCGGGCGAGGACAGCCACGCTGTGTCCGCGTGCGACGAACTGCCTTGCCAAGACAGAGAAGACCTTCTGCACGCCCGCCGCACCATGAGGAGGAAACGCATGTATCGGGCCGGTGGCAATAGTGATTTTCATCGAGGCAACCCGAACTCCCAGAGCCTAAGCTTTAATCCTAAACTCGTCGTTGATTGTTGAGGGATGAGAGTTGTGATGTCGAGCATGAGCGATTTACGCCATCGGCTTGCACTCAGTCTTGGGGTGAGTCCGCCCGGATGGAAAAGTCGTTGGCTTTCACCATCTCGATTGCCTTTGGTTGACTCCGTCTCGCTCGGGCTTGTAACCATAGACTCGTAACGCTTTCTCTAGCTTAATGTGCCTTGGATCTTCTCGAGGACCGGGTTGTAGCTAAAATATCTTCGTAAGCCTCAACGAGCCGCGCCGCTGGCATCGTCCACCCGTAACGCTCCGCAACCAATGCACGACCCCGTGCACCTATTACCTTGAGTTCCTCCTGTGTGGTGCTTATCGCCTCTTCAAGTGCTAGGCAGACCGCCTCCTCCTCCGGTTTCACCCACCAACCGGCTCCGACTTCGACGACTTCCTTCCAAGGCGTTCCCGTGGAGGCAATGACGGGACGGCCCCACGACATTGCCTCGGCCACGACGGTCCCAAAATTCTCCGAATAGCTCGGCAGAACAAACACCTCCGCGTTTGCCAGCAAGCAGTCCTTAGACTCGCCAAGCAGTTCTCCGGTAAGCACCACCGAATCACTCACGCCAAGTTCCAAAACCATTGTTTCGACCGCTTTCCGATAACCAATCAAATCCGAACCGGCGAGAACGAGCATATTTCTCCCATCACGAGGTGTCGTCTCATGTCTTTGCTTCGCCCAGGCACGCAGTAGCACATTGAGTCCCTTCTTCGGATGCAACCGTGACATGAATACAACCCAAGGCCTGCCCTTAAGCCGCGGAAACTTCTCCTCAAGGATGCCTCTCGGAGGTCTGCGCGAAAGATCCGGCAAATCCACCCCGTTAGGCGCCACGACAACCCTCACACCGTGTTCGTTGCTCCTTGGTGCACCCGATCTTTCGCGTGTGTCACCGCCTAAACATGAATCAGCGTTCATCCTTCTTAATCTGCGGCTGACAATATTTCTGATGCTGGTCTCTTCGCTTGCCGCAGTCGCATGAAAAAGCATAGCGGATTGCAAATTGTTTTTCTCGAACAACCACCAGGCAAAAGCCTTTCGCAGCTTGCTACGATTGAGCGACCACGGCTCAAGCATTCCGCGCGGTGAGATAACAAGCGGTTTGCCAACTGCGACCGCCGCTTCGCGCGCGTAGGCATTCGGCCACATCCAGAGGCCGTGGTCATGGACAACATCTGCCTTCACGGCTTCTTCCATCACCACTCGACGGAATTGCGGCGACCACCCCCGCCCCCGAATGGAAAGCAAGCTTGAGCCGACAAAATGACAAGATACGCCGGGTGCCGCCAAATTCTCCCCTAGGTGAGATTCATTGAAGGCGACGATCACGACAGAGTGACCTAGTCGCACTTGTTCTGAAGCAAGCCGTGTGACCGATCTTGCCGGTCCACCGGAAACCGGCTGCAAGGAAGCGACAACGTGAAGAATGTTCACGTGGCCATTGAAGTGGTAAGGACGTTCACTTGAAAATGTGGGGCGACGGCATATTTAGTTCCTTTGCGTCCAGTCTCGGAGCACACTGATACACCATCGTCGATACCAATCACGCGTATCAACTTTGTTGAAACTTGCTGGTGTTGCCAGAACATCACTCCACTCTCCCGCCAGCCAATCAGCAAAGGGGAAGGCGAATCCACGCTTCGGACGATTGAGAAGCCACTCAGGAAGGATCCCGATGGCATCGGTGAGCATCTTTTTGCCGGGAGCCAAGCGAAGTTGCCACGGAATCCCCCGGACTGCTTCAAACAGGTTGGCATCTACGAAAGGCACCCGTAATTCTACCCCGCTGGCCATGCTCATGGTGTCGCTGTCACGGAGGAGTTGATTCAGCATATACCTCCGCATTTCGAGAAAGCTGACTTGGTCCGGGAGAGCCCAGCGTTCCTCTGGATCTGAGGCGGCCCTGACCCCTGTTTCTGGCCCTTCGCTTAGAGGTGCAAACGCCGCACCAATGGCTGATGCCTCGTCTGGTAAAAAAATCGAGCGGATCGCCTCAAAAGCACGCCACGAGTCGGACGTGCCACGAAGAAACCACGCCATCCGGCGGGCTTGGCGGTGAGGCAACATCCCAACAACCGAGGCAACAAGCGCTCGCTTTGCCGATGAGGCACTGCCGAGCCGACGGCTGAAGGAAACCATCTGAGGAACGCGATGGAAACTTTGGTAGCCTCCGAAAAGCTCGTCCCCACCCAAGCCGGACAGCACGACTTTCATCCCTTGCTGCCGGGCCAAGCGACAAACCACGAATGTGTTGAAGCCGTCCACACTGGGCTGATCGATGCAATGGAGGTATTCATGGAACAGAGTTCTCGCCCTTTCCCCGTCCAGCATCAATGTGGTGTGCCGAGCCCCGTAGTGACGGGCGATCTGCCGTGCCACGGCGCTTTCATCGTGCGACTGTTGCGAAAAGCCTATAGTAAATGTGTGGATATCGGTATGGCCCGACTCCCGAGCCAAGGCGAGAACTCCCGCCGAGTCGATACCGCCGCTCAGCAAGATTCCCACGGGCACATCGCTCACAAAATGGCGCTCGACTGAGTCGCGCAGGGCCTCTGAAACACGGAGCGGTGCCTCATCAGCAGAGATCTGCTCGGACGGAAACTCTACACGAGCATAGCAGGAGAGTTGGAGCCCCCCCTCGGTAAGCAAAGCCCAATGGGCTGGCGGCAGGCACAGCACGCCCGAGGCGATGGTCCAAGGCTCAGAGACAGAGCCTGTCAGCAAAAACGATTGGAGGCCGCAGGCATCAATCGAACGAGGGGAAATCTGGGCTGCGAGAATGGCCCTCACCTCCGAAGCAAAAAGAAACTCCCCGCGATCGTTGCGATAATAGAGCGGCTTAATTCCGAAAAAATCCCGCGCCATGAAAAGTGAGCGCTTCTCCTCATCATAAATCGCGAAAGCAAACATTCCCGACAACCGCCGCACACAAGACGGTCCCTCGCGCCGGTAAAGTGTCAGAATGACCTCGGTATCAGTCTTGGACTGAAAATGCTCGCCCAGAGCCTCAAGCTCCTGTCGTAGAGCCCGGAAATTGTAAATCTCTCCATTGAAAACAATCCACTGGCGACCGTTAGAGGCGGACGTCGGAGCAGACATCGGTTGATGTCCTGAAGCACTGAGATCAAGGATCGATAGTCTAGCGTGCGCAAAACCTGCGGAGCCATCTGGCGAAGTGTAAATACCTTCGTCGTCCGGCCCCCTATGGCGTAAGCCCGACAACATGGCCTCTAATCGGGGGCGGTCGACTCTCGACGACGCCCCATATTGTAAGATACCTGCAATACCGCACATAAATAGCTTAAGAAACTGTCCTGCGCATTGTTTCTACGCAGGTTAAATCGCAGTGGGTTCTAAGAGACGTTGAACGCAGGTGAGATTTTCATCTGCTCGCTCTCCAGATCCACGCCAAACCCGAAAGTTCCTAGGATGTTTTTCACGCGATCCCTAAATATTTTCAATCCGAAGTGGCCTAACATTTTGGCGCGCAGCATCTCCGGATCGGAAAGTAGCGGGTTGCCGGTGGTGCGGCAAAGCGCCGAGATCACGGCATCGGCAATCGCCTGCGTATCGTCTGGATCGACCAGAATCCCGAGTTCCCCGTTTTTCAGGGCGTTAACCGAGCCGTCCCCGTTGCCAGCCACCACCGGCTTGCCGCAACACATCGCCTCAAGAAAAACAATACCAAAACCCTCTTTCTTGCTCGGCATAACAAATACGTCACAAAGCGCGTAATAGGCGCCAAGCTCATCCGTCGGTGCAAACCCTGCAAAAATCACAGAACTCTTCAGACCGAGTTGCTCGACCAGCATACGCAAGCGCGACTGATCATTTCCTTCTCCTACAATGATGTATTTTGTCTCTGGGCTCCTCTGGAGGATCGTCGGTAAAGCAAGGAGAACCTGATCGTATCCCTTGTATTGTTCGGAGGCTTCCAGTCGACCAACTGTCAGGACGACAGGAGAATTTGGCCTTAGCCCGTGACGCTCGACCAACCAAGTTGGCTTCGGTTGAATCTTGAAACTTGCAGGATCAACGGTGTTGTAAAGAATCTCAAAGCGATCAGCGGGTAAGCGCAATGTTTCTTGCATTCGATTCTGGGTGAATTCACTGACCGCCGCAATGGCATCAGCCTTGCCGAGCGACCATCGGACAAGGGGAGACTGGACATTCCATGCCTCGATTCCATGCGCAGAAACCAAGAACGGAGCCCGAAAAAGACTTTGTGCTGCAGCGGCCAGAGGGCAAAAGTTCAGGTGTGTCAGCCAATTGACCGTAAGTTCATTTCGGCCCCTTGCCATCTTGAAGTCGGACAGCATGAATCGGGCCTTGCGTAGTGCATTAGGCCCTTGCCCTAGTCCTGTGCATTGAATGCCCTGCTCCTGCAAAATGGCGAGGTCCGCTGAGGAGTCGCTTAGGGATATCACTCCCAGCCGATGTGCAGGAACGACATGTCGGATCGCATCTAGCAGGAAGCGCGAGTAAACTTGAATTCCTCCTTGGCTGCTATAAAGCCCGGACGACCAGAGATTTAAGCGCATGAATGGGGCGTGAAGATGTGCTCCGTCTTGTGGGGAAATCGTCTTAACGTTTACTCCCCCCTACGGAGAACTGCTTCAAGAAATCAAGGCGAACAACCTTTCAAACATGGTTTGCTCATGAAGGTGTGGTCACTAGCGGCGCCGATAATTCCCCTGAAAAGGCACGGAGAGTTGACGCGCTCGCTGTGTCCCGCCGTGTCCTGAGGGAGGAACAGGAACAGCGTTTTCTTTGCCGAGTTGCGCCGCGGCAAGGCGCCGTCTGAGCTCCGCATGCTGAAACCGAGGAGCCCATCGAGGCAATCTTTTAATCGTCTCTGAGGGGATCGCCGCGCGCAGCGAGGCAGTATCCTCAGGCGACGCGGCGGCCGGTTGAAACATTGGCAGCAGCGGGGCGATATCAGGCCGAAGATCAGGTATCCCGCCCTCACCTGAAGCATGGTCTCCTGTTTTTGGTCCGACCTCGCGGGTCGCCCTCACTGCGCTGCCTGGCACCACATCCCACGCTTTGAACTCCCCTTCTGCAAATGGATTTGTCTGCGTCCGCATAAGCACGAATGACGCCAAACTTAGGCCGATAACTCCTTGGAACTGAGTTGTGACAAATATTCCCATGGTGTCTGCTGTTGTTGCTGCGGACATCACAAGCAAGCCTGCGACAAATCGCAGCGAGGTCATGGGCACGCCGACACCTAGTCGGGTGACAAAGGCATAAAACAGCGCCAAAGCGACCGCCAGCATTCCTACTCCCAGGTAGCCGAAGTTGGCATACGCCTCAGGCACCAATCCCCATGCAATCGAAACGCTCGAGATCTGCTCGCGGCTCACCACCCCATAGGCCACAGTCAACATAACGCTTCCTGCGTGGCTTATGCCTTTTGCTTCGTCAAGGAATCGAGGAATCAGCAAGCGGGGGATGGGAGCATAGGTGTCCCCGTAAAAAAAAGGCACAACCGTTGGGGACAACTTTTGCACCAGCAAAAGCATATGAAGGTTACCTGAGCGCTCGAATATCGTCGAAGGCCTTCTCTCATCCTCTGAGGCCGACACGCGCTTAATGTTTCCAGAGGCGCTTACCAGGCCAGCGACCCCGCCAATTTCCTCTAGTCCATAGCCGATCCACTCCGAATAAAAGCTTGGAAGATCATTCAGAGTAACACCACGCGCGTCCTCGCCCCAATATTCGTCGCGCATAGCATATTTACCGGGGTGCAGCAGGGCCGCAATTAAGAGAGTAGCGAGCAACAAACGCCAAGGCATTTTTCCAGATCCAAGAACGTATCCGAAGATAATCAACGCAACGGGTACGACAATCTGCGCAAGCATCAATGCGGTCAGGCCCATGATAATGGTCAACACAGCTCCGACGACAAAAAGAATAAAATCATTTCGACGGAGAAGTCCGCGCGCCGCATAAAAAGCGAGCACAAACAGCCCCATACTGCTCAACGAACCGGCGATGCCTCGCAATACTTGCATGGAGTTACCCGGCATTGGAATCCATCCGGCAGCTTGATTCACACTAAATACAACTCCTGAGGCTACAAACATCAGAAGATAGCGGACAGAGTTGGCTTGGTCGATCATCAGCGTCTGGCGAGGAGCTTTGGGGGAATTATAAGTGGCCCAGCACCAGGTGAGCGTCCCAAGCAAAAGAAATCCGACCATAGTCATGCCGCCTGTCAAAATTTCAACAGATGTGTAATCGCTGAGTGTCACGGGGTCCTGCACCATGGGGAGGGCCGCATTAAGCCCTGTGACGAGGGAGAAAACCGGCCAAATAGGCAGACCATGCGACCAGCCGAGAAGCCAGACGTAAAGGGGCACAAGAGCTGTGACCGCAAGCAAGAGGCCACCGGCCAACACACCAAAGTCTGGTTGATTTGCTGTGAGCAAGACAAAAAGAGCCAGGACGGAGAGTACCGTCCAAAACAACCTTGTGCTTCCTTTTTGGTTATGTCCGATGGACGTCATTGCTAGACTACTGCAGATTTACAATACCAAGGCAGATTTAATGAAGAAAGGGCATAGCTGAACCTACAAAATAGCTAAAAACGGGAAAGAGACAAGGTGCCGACCGCTATTTTCTCTAGATCGCCCCCAAAACAGGCTCTGCAGTCAGACGAGGAGCAAACCACGACGCCTGTTGCGAGATTGTTTGCCAGGTTGCTTTGAAGTTCAATGCATCTTCGATGCCAGCAGCCAGACCCCCGGTGTCGCCCATGACAAAAGTGATGGTAAACGGATTCTTTGCGGAAAAATCGTCCGAGCATCCGCAGTCTTTGCTCACTACAGTCGGCACGCCTGCCGCCGTCGCTTCGTTGATGACAAGTCCCCA
>Ga0209190_1000704_pt1 | contig 24240 bp, 14 predicted proteins | sample M_140205_XF_Meta_FD_187315 | JGI IMG/M metagenome (GOLD analysis project Ga0209190, IMG submission 187315) | Freshwater microbial communities from Lake Montjoie, Canada to study carbon cycling - M_140205_XF_MetaG (SPAdes) (version 2) | ecosystem: Environmental > Aquatic > Freshwater > Lake... | reverse complement strand
CGGGAGAAGGGTGTGCAACTTTGGGCCATTTTCGTTCAAAGCCCTTGTTCGTCCAAGTGACATCATTATCGATATCATGGCATTTTTGGCAGGACTGATCAATTTTACCGAGTCTAGATTCTTTGGCGGCAGGGTTTTCACCGGGAGAGGCTTTCCATGGATTAATAAGCTTATGCCAAGTTTCATCGTTAGGTTTTTTAACATGTTCGCTAGAAGGGCCATGGCAACTTTCGCACCCAACATTTGTAAGATTGGGAGTTTTTTCAAAAGTAGTAAAACCCGATTGGTACCCAAAACCAACGGTGTGGCAAACAATGCACTCGGGGTCATAGTGTCGCAAAGAGGGTTCCTTGGCATCAACAAGGGTTTGGTAAGCATGACTATGAGTCGATTTTTTCCAGACATCATAAGCACCTTCGTGGCATTTCTTACATTTTTCAGAACCGACATAAACAGGATTTGACTCGGGGGCAGAAACTTGAACCGAGTGCCTAGCTTGCCCAAACCGGGAAAGGAAATTTTCGTTTTTGAGTTCTTTGGCGTAGGATTCCATGAGTTCCATTACAGGGTGGTTCTTTTTTGCGGATTCAGTCGTCATGTAATCCTCAGACATTTGTTCAATCGTATACCTGAATTTAAAAGGCTGAATCGGGTCGCCTGTTTTATAAACACCTAATACCCCAACATATTTACCCTTGGTGCCCATCCTGATAATAAGAGATTGTTTTTTATTATCGTGGTTGATGGTAATCGGGTTCGAGGAAGGTTCATCTTCTTCACTGAGGCACATTAGTATTTGAAATTCGGGATAGGATTGTGCAGCTTTTAAAGCTTCAGTCGCAGGTTCTCCCTTTGGACTGCGATTAAGCAAGCCCTGATAAAGCAGGACTTTAAGCTGAATATTTTCTTGCGTCATTTCTTTTAACACGGAATCTAGCGCCACTTTAGATGGTCCAAACTTAACCCGGGGGTCTTTGATTTTTTCAGCAACATTTGGGCTGACAACACCTGTTACACCCAACTTGATATCCGATCCCTTGATATCAACTTTCTGCCACGCAGACACTTGATCAGGAAATTCTTTTTCTCGATCTAGAAGATTCGCTGCAACAACTCGTGGGGTAGGTTCATTAAGTGCGAACTCAGCGAGGGCGTTAAACAAAGGCATGGCTGTTTCATACTCTCCAAAACCAACAACCGAATAACCAATTTTTTTCTGAGCATTCATGGCATAGCGATATTTAATCAGCCCTTGTTCATTGGGTAGGGAAACAGGGCCTTGTTTTTGAGGCAGATCGCCAAGATCTAAGGCGGTAAGGTTCCAACCATTAGTTTTAAGCGCTTGAATAAAATTATAGCGCCTTTCCAAACCACCTACTTGCGGCCTAGAACAACCGCAGGGTAATAAATAGCCATGCTGCTGAGCGGTAAGAATAATAGTAAGGTCAGGTTTTTCCCACTTTAATAAAGACTTAGGAATGGGAGTTGTCGAGGCAATCGCAATCGGTTCTTTGCCTTTAATTTCTTGGGCAAGAACATTGGCAAATAATCCCCAATGATATGCAACTAGAAAAACAGAACCTAAAAGAACTGCAGTAACACTAACATTTTTAGAAGTCACGCAATTTTTTAGTAAAACAACAATTTTAGTTATCATGATCAGTCACCTTCCATGGTGTTAAATAATCAACCAAACAATATAGTTATAGGCCTGCCTAGGTACTAATAATTAATTATCGGCACGGCCTTCAACAGGAACACGGATTGACCTTGAGGCATTACCTTGGGATTTCAAGTAGAAAGAACTATCGCGAAAGAATTCATCATCCCTTGGAAAAGGGCCACTAACGGAATTAGGTGCTATTTCGATGGAGTACTTCCAAGTTCGTCGCCCTGAAACATCCTGAGGCCATCCGGGAACAAGCTTTACCTTGAGGTAAGCAGTAGTTTTAGGCATATCTAATTCAAGATCGATTCCTGGCAAATCGGTTTCGATCTTCAACTCTTTTTTGGCGCCCAGTCCCCTTTGAAAAACCCCCATGGATAACCTACCCCGTTGCTCTGCATCAAGGATCCGGAATTCGCCCTCAACCTTCCCGGTGATCCTAGCTTCAACACGAGTTTCAGATTCCAAATCTTTTTGATTATTTTTGGTGATGATGAATTCGATTTGCCTGCTAAAAGGCCCAAGTTCCATCAAATCTTTACCTCCGGGCACGGTATAAGATGCCGTGATCGGAACCATGTAACCGCATAAAAGAGGGGCACCTCCAAACTGTTTTTCATCATTTTTAAGTTCTTCATTAGTCAATGGCACAGGTTTTCCAATAATGATGGTTTCGTCAGGTCTGGGTCTGGTCATTTTGACAATAAAATCGAAGGATTTACGGGTGGAAGAATAACATTTAAAAGCAACTTTTTTTTCTGAAACTAAAGGCGACAAAACATCAATTGCTGATTCTACAGGATTAACAAAGAGTGCGGGTTGCACATTGACCAAAGCTTCAAGCCTAGATTCATTTCCCCCGCCTTTTTTCCCCATCCACATGTTCGCAGTCAGACGATTAGGGCCCATTTTTTCAGTTTTCCACTGGAGCCTGATCCACCCAACGGCCCCGCCATTCAAAACAGGTTGCTCATTTTTTTCCAAAGCAACAGGGGTTATTTGTTTTTCAAGAGTGGCTTTAACATCAGCTTTGGCCAAAGCCTCTTCAATTTTCAAGAGGTTGATATTTCCCATAGCATCTTTGGTGCTATTATTTTTCAACCATTCTGTTGGGAGTTGGAAAACAAGAACACTCGTACAGGTACAATTTTTACTATCGAGGCCGATTTTCAGAGGTAATAAACCTTCATGGGCGAAGAGATAATCCTGCATTCCCCCCATTTTGTATTCATTTTCAAGAGCACTTATGCCATCAGCAGGGTAGACTTTTTGCAAAAAAGTGAGTTCTTGATTGGAACCTTCATCCGCAGTATCGGAAGACTTTTGCGTGCTATTATCTTTGTTTTGGACTTGTGTTTTAGGCTCGTTAAACCCGCCTAGATAATTCATTGCAAAGGTAAGGCCAAACACCATAATCACAAAAAGAAAAACAGCAATAATTCCCTGCGAAGACTTCATAACCAAACACCTCTACATGAAAATGTACGAACAATATGATAACATAATCAGGATAATTATTGCAAATATGAGGAAAAGATTCTGCTAAAAATCTTTCGTTAAATGAAGTAAAAGAAAAACCTTCTTCATTTCCCCTTGGGAAGTTCAAGCAATTGATCCAATGCTTTTGAAAACCCTTCTGCATTAGCACTTGAAGCATCTAATTTAAGCATCTTAATGACCTTCAGATTTTCGCATCGCACCATTAAAACTATATTTTGCTGATCAAGTTTATAATTTTTCAAATCGTCTAGATCATCAACCCCAACCTCAACAAAATCCGATTTATCTTCAGCAATTAAAGAACGAATACCTTTTACAAATTCGTTTCGTTTCTCATCATCTTTTACAACATTTTTAATATCTGGGCTTACAAAAATTGCCATGGCTGAGGTTGGAAAACCCTTGCTTTTATTACCTTTAATTTTTGCATTAAGATCTTCAAGAGATTTGGGGAGATACTCAGGAACGGCAGCGCCTTGAAAAAACATCAGTATAAAAGTCTTGTCAGGTTTCTCGTTGATCAGGGCACGCAAACGGTCTTTTCGCAGCCCATTTACAATAAAAGGGTAAAATGGACCAGGTAAAATCTCCCCTTCTTTAAATACCAACTCGGTCACAGGCGAACCTTTATCCTGATTAACAGGGGCACTTTTATCTTGGGCAGCATTAAGCAATTCAAAACAAATAAGGGAAATCAACAACGAAGAAATAATTCTCAACATAAAACTCCTCCTAAAGATTGCATAAGCATCTAAATAAATATTACACAGATTCAATCAAACTAATATTTTCGAAATAACCTCACCATGAACATCCGTTAAACGCATATCTCTGCCACCAAATCGGAATGTTAACTTTTTGTGATCGATCCCTAGTAGGTGCAACATAGTTGCATGAATATCATGAATTTCAGCTTTACCCTCAATCGCATGATAACCAAAATCATCGGTAGCCCCGTAATTCGTGCCACCTTTAACGCCGCCACCTGCCATCCAACAGGTAAACCCGAAGGGATTATGATCCCTACCATCATTCCCTTGAGCAAAAGGAGTCCTCCCGAATTCACCTGACCAAAGTATAAGTGTAGAATCGAGCATACCCTTTGCCTTTAGATCATGAATCAACCCAGCGATGGGCTGATCAACAGCAAGCGCATTTTTTTGATGGCCATCCTTCAAATTGCTATGCTGATCCCACCTGTCGCTGCCTACAGAAGGGCAAGTCAGCTCAATAAACCGTGCTCCTCGTTCAAGCAAACGCCTTGCAACAAGGCATTGGGTGCCAAAAATTTTAGTTGGGGCATTGGGGGAATTCACTCCATAAAGATCCTGCGTTGCCTTTGATTCAGTTTTTATATCCATCAAATCGGGGATTGATGTTTGCATGAGAAAGGCGGTTTCTTGATTGGCGATGGCAGACTCAATCTGATCATGAGTTCCATTTTTCTGCATGTTCAAACGATCAAGACGACTAACAAGATCTAGTTTATCCTTTTGAATCTTTTCGGAAGATTCTTTGCGGCTGATGTTGGCGACAGGTGCAGGGCCATATTTAAAAACCGACCCTTGATAAGCGGCAGGCAAAAAACCACTATTAAAATTATCAAGCCCACCCGGAGGAATAAGGCCACCATTGAGCACTAAAAAACCTGGGAGGGTTTTATTGAAACTCCCAAGGCCATAACTTGTCCAAGCGCCCCAACTCGGCCTCCCCTGAAGTCCGCTCCCCGTATGCAAAAAATAATTCGCACTTGTATGCTCAGGAAAATTCGAAACCGCTGATTTAATAACCGCAAGCTCATCTACATGTTTCGAAATGTGCGGAAACAAATCACTTACCCAAATACCGCTTTGACCATACTGCTTAAATTTCCAAGGCGACTGCAAAATCTTACCAATGCTATTGAATTGAGTGGGCAATACTTTCAAAACCTTATCAGGCGTTTCCCCATGATATTTAGTCAACAAGGGTTTCGGATCAAAGGTATCCATCTGGGAAGGCGCACCATCCATGTAAAGAAAAATAATATTTTTAGCTTTGGCTTGATGATGCAAACCACCCGAAGGGTTGAGTTTATTTTTGTTATTTTCCCCCGCATGCAAAACACCAAAAGCAAGAGCCCCAAACCCATTGGCACTACCAATGAGCATTTGTCTTCTAGAAAGAGCCCTAGGTTGAAAATTTCCACAATGCATAACTTTATTCCTTGAACGACAAACTAAGGGATCCAGACAAATTCTTTAACATTCCATAAAGAATGTGCTATGGATGCCCATTTTTCAGAGTCAGTAGTAGCAGTAGGCGATGCAGATAAATAACCCAGACATTCCTCTACTTCCGCAGACGAGGGCAGACGATTTAATGCCTGCCAAAACATCGTATCCAAGCGTGCGCGTGGTTCCGCAATTTGAGCAATGATTTTTTTAGCCCACTTCTCAGATTGCTGATGCACAAACGGATCATTCATCAAGATCAAAGCTTGAGAAGGAACATTTGAAATACTTCTTTTCCCAACTGTAGAAAAAGGAATTGGTGAATCAAAGGCAAGCATGAAGGAGGACAAGAAATTCCTTCGCACGGAAAGATAAATACTCCTACGACCTGCACCGTCTATGGGACCACTCGAGGGTCTGCCCCTGCCCTCTTGAAACGCTGACAGGTTAACATTAACCGCAGGGCCAAACATGGTTTCATTCATTTCACCAGAAATGAAAAGCATGGCATCCCTGATCGATTCACCAGAAAGCCTTTTCATATTGGCATGGCTTAAGAAAAAGTTATCCGGATCTATTTTTTTGGCAATGTCTGAAGGGGATGACGAAGTCTGGTAAACAGAAGAGAGCATAATTTTCTTGATGGTTTTTTTAACCGACCAGCCATCTTCAACAAATTGAACTGCAAGAAAATCCAGCAACTCAGGATGAGTAGGCTTTTCGCCAAGCAAACCAAAATTATCAACCGAAGCAACAATTCCCCTACCTAAAAGATGATGCCAGATGCGATTCACCATAACTCTAGGAAGAAAAGGATCCGCTTCAATATTGGTAATCCAATCAGCAAGTTGCAACCTTCCACTCCCTAAGTTGTCTTTGGGGAGTTTAGCACCACCAAGAGCAGTCAAAAAAGAACGGGGGGCAGGTTCGCCCAGGCTTTTGTGACTTCCCCGTACGAAAACTTTCTCATCGATGCCGGTACCTTCATGCAATGCCAACCCCAACTGAGATTCCCAACAGACTTCAGTTTGAAGTAAGTTTTGTTTTTCAAGAAGTTGTGAAATGGGAAGTTTTGCACGGGTATCAAATTTTATCAAACCACAATGAATCAACAGGTTTCCAAGAGAGGCAAGAGAAGCATTTTTTTGGTTATCAACCACTTTTTCTTGTTTCACTAGGGAAGCTAGTTCAAGAATCATTTTCTGAATTTCTTGATAGAAGAGCGGATCATCAAGCGCAAATAAAGTTCGGGCAACAAACTCGCGAGCAGGTGTTGGTAATAAAGGTTTATCCTGCCCGCCCTGCAAAACAAATTTCAATGCAAAGTTAATATCATCAGAAGAAAACTCAAGATGAGCGGGCAGGTTTTTGTATCTTGAAAGATCGATACTGACCCAACCCCAATCATTCATATCAATGGTGCGCACCAAGTTCCCGTGTAAAGGGCCTGCAATCATAAGGTGAGCGCCAACAGAGGAGTAAACTTTAGCTTTGCCCTTTACGAGAAAATGAACCCAACCATCCTCAAGAGTAAAAGAAGGGGTGGATAAAATTCTACCCGCCCTGTTAGCGCCAAGGGCTCCTGGTTCTGGTTCCGAACCATTTGCGTGCTTTAAATCTTTCCAAAAGGGGTCTACCATTGCTGCTGAATATTCTGCAAATTGAAGTTCGTGCAAAGATTTTTGCTCTGAAATTCTGAGTGAACCTATTTTAACCGGGCCCCGCCCATAACTAAAATCATCAGGCATCCAATCCGATGGTGAAAGGTTCGAATAATCAACAATCAGCTTTTTGTTTTTAAAGGATTCCTTAAATTCCAAGTCGTTGGCACCAGACAATGGGCTTTTATTTCCAGAACCCTTCAACTCTGGATGAAGGATCTTTTTGGCAAGAAAGTTATCTTGATGCTTTGAGTCAGCATCCGCCTTTAACAAGTAAGTTAAAAATTCTGCCAGCGTATTTGGGTCGACCTTCTCAGCAAGTGCAATTTTATCAAGCTCGCTTTTATTAATTTTCCCAAGTGCCTGCAGAGGGGAACCATTAGGCATAACGGAATTGGTTTGCTTGATGGCATCAACAGCAATATGCCCCCATCCGATGGTTTCTTGATCAACAATTTGAATCGTAACCATCTTACCTGCAAAGCGACGAACATCCATGGAAGCTGGTGACATGGCATTTTGATTTTTACCCGTGATGCTAATTTCGATTTTGCCATCAACCAATAAATTGACACAGGTTTTCCCAAGATGATTGCCACCACCCACCAGCAAAGAAATATAGTTTCTTTCGATTAGAAAAGGCGAAGAGGTGAGAGTACCAGTAGGTTTGTCGGACCGAGTAACTTTTTGACCATTTTTCTGGATGTAGGAATTCACCAGAAACTTACCTTGGAAGGACCCATCTTTCTGTTCTGGAGCAAGATCATTGGCAGATACAGGGGCGGGAGCAAAAGCATTACCCTCGATTTTCCACTTTTTAAAAATGCCTGATTCGAAATCGTCAAAAATAATATCTTGCCCAACCGAGTCTGACACAGGCGACACAGTCTTCAATTTGGAACCAAGAAAGGCAGCTTTGGCATACGCAGGAAAATTAACAGAAGCACTTTTAATGAAATCACTTAGGTCGGACTTTATTTGAGGCTCTAAATCGGCCCTTAAGGAGACTAACTTTTGCTCGACCTTTTTATTTTTCTCCATGCTTTGAAAACGGGCTAGGCGATAATGACTACTCGAAAGAAATCCAAACAAGGAGTAATAATCCTTGGTCGGGATGGGATCAAACTTATGGTCATGACAGCGAGCGCATGCAATGGTAAGGCCCAGAAAAGTTTTCCCAATAACATCAATGCGGTTATCAAACCGATCCGCTTGATCAAGCCTTATATCAACAGGGGAATGAACTTCTTCGCCAAGATACAGAAACCCTGTGCCTAGGATTGATTCATTCCACCCTTCAACAGGATGTAATCTGGGGTTGGTAATCAAGTCACCTGCAAGGTGCTCTTTGACAAACTGGTTGTAGGGCACATCAGTATTAAAAGCACGAATAACATAATCACGATACTGAAAAGCATTAGGAATCGTTGCATCAAATTCATGCCCGCGCGAATCACCGTAACGCACCAAGTCAAGCCAATGTCTTGCCCATTTCTCACCAAAGGAAGAAGAATCGAGCAACTTGTTGACAACTTTTTCGAATGCGTTAGGCGAGTTATCTTGAAGATAAGCCTTGGTATCCGCAGGCGATGGTGGCAAACCAATAACATCAAAATAAGCTCTTCGAATTAAGGCTTCTTTTTGAGCAGGACTTGCAGGAACGAGCCCTTTTTCAGTCATTTTCTTAAGTACAAAAGAATCGATTGAAGATTTAACCCATGGATTAGACCCCATTGGTTTGGGTTTAACTTTACTTAATGGTTGCCAAGCCCACTGCTTTTTTCTTTCGTCAATATCAAAGGTGTTAGCTTTCACAGCGACAGTTTTTTCATCGGGCCAGTAAGCGCCATCTTTTACCCATTTGCGCAGGTCTTCAATTTGAGAAGTTGAAAGTTTGCTTTTGGGGGGCATCTTAATTTCATCATCATAGCCCACAACCTTCATCAACAAACTTTCGTCTGGTTTGCCTGCAACAAACAAGTGGCCTGTATCCCCGCCTTTTAATAAAGAGGACTTCGAATCCAATAAAAGACCGCCCTTTTGTTTTTTAGCTGTGCTATGGCAATCATGACAATAGCTAACAAAAAGCGGACGGATTTTATTTTCGAAAAACTCATGCTCTTTTTGATCAGCACTCGAAACATGAGGGACCGAGATAATTAAAAATAACGAAACAACTAAAGCAAATACTTTCCAATTCATGGCCACCCCTAGGTTTACAGGTGGGATAAAGAACCACTATAATTATAACCGATTGTTTTTTTGATTTCCAACTGCAAATAAGCTGGATTATTGCTGTATCAAATCAATGCAGATCAGGGTGTTTCTTCCCCGAACATACAACAACCCATGCGACAAAACTGGAGCGGACCAGCATGGTTCCTGAAGCAGGGGAACACCATTGGCGGAAAGTTCTGCAACAGAAACCTTCTCAAACTTTTCCGGGTTGATTTTGATCAAATACAACCGGCCATCTTCTGCCTGGCAGATAAAATGACCATCCACTTGAAGCAAGGAACATCGGGTAAGTTCCGGGACCGACCATTTCACCTTGCCAGTATTTAATTCGATACAACGAAGTTCGGCATTTGATTTGTGTCTGCCGCTCGAACCATAAATAAACCCATCAACATGAATCGGCGTATTCCAATGTGCCAGCATGGATTGATTGCGCCCCCGGGTTTCATCATCCCAAAGAACCTTAACTGCACCCTTGTTAACTTCCAGTAATGCGGAACCAGGGCCATAAGTTTCAGAAATAAAAATTTTATTTCCAATAACGACAGGGGTTGCAGCATTGACACTCTCGAGGGTTCGTGACCGCCAAGGAAAAAAGAAATCCTGCTTTCCCGTCGTAGGTTCGAAACCAATCAAACCGCCCCTAGCAAGATGCAATCCATACTTCCTATTATCAATCGTCGCAATCAAAGGGCTGGAATAACTAGCAAGTTCATCGGAAAACTGATAAACAATCTTGCCTGTGTATTTATTAAAAGCAACCAAGGCACTGCCATTGCCCTTAAGTTGGGTAAAATCATTTTTGTCACTGCCCTTGGGGCTGCCACCGACTGGAACCAAAAGAAGTTCCCCATCAACGGTCGGGGTACTCCCAACACCAAAGAAGTTTTGGACAACACCAAAATCAGCAACCGTATTGATTTTCCATAGCACTTTTCCATTGGCAATATTAATGCAATGAAGCAGGCCTTCCGGACCAAGAATATAAACGCGTGCGCCATCAACCACAGGATAACAGCGTGGGCCATTGCTATAGCCATACAAATCTTGATAGTCGGAATCGTAAGTAAACGACCATAATTCTTTACCATTTTCGCTATTACAGCAACGCAACCTAGCAGTGCCTTTAGCTTGATCAAAAAGGAAGGCCCTGCCCCTACTAATAGCGGGCATGGAATAGCCCTCTGCCATTCGTGCACCCCAAATAATTTTAGGACCTGCGACTGGCCAAGGGGTAATACCTTTCTCTGAAGAAACGCTATTGGCTTTTTTCCCTAGGAAAGACTCCCAGTCGGAACCTAACTTTCTAGTGCCTAAATCTTCAGGCAAAACTTCATTCTGAGGTTCTGCACAATAAGTCTCAAATGGGGTTGCTATAAGAAATAAAAAAGTAATGAATCCAGCAAAAGCCAACGGGATGAGTCGTAACATGAGTGGTCTCCTTACCTGCTTTATATTACTTGCTGACTATTTTGATTCTAGATCTTCTACGCCATTAAAAGATGGCAGCGGTGGTTTTCGAAGATACTCGATTGATTTTGCCATAAGGCTTAAAGAGGCGGTATCATAATTTTCATTGTGATTGGCAATGAGCGGATATAAATCCCGACAAGCTGGGCCAAATTCTCTCGCTTCGTAATGTTTTAATGCTGATTCATAAATATCAGCATCACTTCTCCATTCGATTGAAGAAACTTCAGCGTGAAGGTGATAAATATCTACAGGTTCGTTAATCCCAATAACCCTTATTTTTCTTAATTTACGAGTTGCAAAAGCCGAGCCTACCAATTTTTTCGTAAAACCACTTATCAAAATAGGTACACCCATCACTTTGGTAGCGCCTTCAATACGACTTGCTAGGTTGACGGTATGACCCAGCGCACCGTACTGAAATTTCATCTTACTGCCGGTATTGCCACACAAAGCCATTCCGGTATTGATACCAATCCCCACCTTAACCGGAAGTGAAACCTTATTCTTCCAGCGTTCCTGGACTGCGGGCATCCGAGCAACCATTGCCAACGCTGCTTTGCAAGCCTTGATTGCATGATCAGACTGAGGTGCAGGGGCATTCCACATCGCCATAATCCCATCGCCTGAATAATTAACCACCACTCCTTCGAAAGCCATGACACAAGAGGTAAGTTCTTCCATAACATCAGCAACAAGACTACAAGTTTCTCTTGGATTAAGGGATTCAGAAATTCGAGAAAAGCCTCGGATATCAGTAAAAAGCACCGTGATTTCAGATTCATGCCCCTCAAGGAGTTTTGGATTTTTCTGCAACTCCCGAGCGAGGTCTGCAGAAAAAAACTGTTCAAACTGAACCCGCAAGCGCCCAGCTTCAGCCTCCTGCTCTTGCCTGGCTAAGCCAGCGCCCACAGAACTTGCTAAGAGTTGGACGATTTGCGCCTCTAGCGGATTCACTCCAATATTCGAACCCGATCCCGCTGTTAATTTATTGCGCACACCATAAATTGCACCAACCACATTTTCTGCTTTATCAAAAATGGGTGAAGCGATAACCGCTTCAATTCCCATTACACTTTCACTTTCATTCTGAAGGTTTGCGCCGCATTGATAAAAAGTTTTTCTACCTTTAGCTATTTTACCGAGAACTGAAATGCTAAATTCACGACCCTCAACATCTTCATCTGGAAAACGAGACTGAACCATCCACCTTCCATTTTTAATCATTAAGACCAAGCCACGATCCAACCCGATCAAATTCACAACAGCTTGTGCAGTATCTTGAAAGAATTCTAAAGAGCCACTAGCAGATTTTTGAACTGCAATCAGAGTTTCAAACCAAACTGCAAGTTTTTCCGGGCTAGGGGACTGGCCTAAATCGAGAAGACTACCAGAAGACTGACCAGGATTAAGGGTAATCGCAGATTCCATCGAATCTAACAATGCCTCACTTTCACCATCTGACTCTCTCTCATCTTCGTCTGCAATAAATTCTATTTTTATGAATGTTTCCCCAATGAAGAATGTCACAGGCAAAGAAACCTGAATCGAGGCACCAATGTTTATAGCCCCATTATTATCGAGCCGAATTGAATTTCTTTGACTTAGATTTAAAATCCTAACTTTCGAATATTCTACCTCTTCAACTAGGACATGATTTCCGGAAACATAAGAATCATTCACTGTGTGACGCGCAATATTCTCTCTTTTCGGGCCCCGACCGAACTCAAATGGGCCACCCGAATGTTCAATTTCAACAGTTTGGCCATTATAAGTGATTGTAAAATGAAGCATCAAAAAAGCATTTCTCTTAATAACACAATAAATGTTCCAATAGCAAAAACACTGACTAAAGCTTATCAAACAAAAAAGCTGGTGGGAAGTTTTTTCCCACCAGCTTTAATACTATTAAACAACATTTAATCCTTTAAAAAGTCAAACCAAATTGAATGGATAACGCTTCAAGGCTCAAATCGCTCAACCTTTTAGAGGCTTTGCCAAAACTTAAAGATTGGAAATCTAAACTATCAACCATATTAAAATAATTATACAGTTCATAACCAACTTTGAAATGCATATGATCTTTGGTTAGAACTGCGCCAACACCAGTTTCCAACACAGGAACAATCTCATGATATTTGTTACTGATATTGTAAAAAGTAGTTGCGCCATTCCCATTGGTTTCAGTCAGATTATTGTTAAAAGTTCCGCTAAGAAGAGCCACTTTACCTCTGGCATAAAGCCCAAAATGCTTATTCAAAGCGTAAGTACCTTCCCCACCAGCAGTCAAACCTGCGCCGGTGAAATTAACCGGACTACTTACAAAATCGTTGACCGCACCAAGCGTTCCACCATTGTAAATTGCACTAAACTGCTGCTCAATCCAGGTAACTCGACCACCACCAGTAAAGCGGAAGTTTAAATTGTCAGCAGCCCTGTAAGTCCGGGCGACATCAATATCAATCACATTCATATCGAGGTTGCCCATTGCAGAAGCAGTGGATACATCATCAAAAGTGTTATTGGTAAGTGTGGCATAAAGCGCCCCACCGTTTGGAGCAGACAAAGATGAGGATGCACTAGAATGCAGGTAAAAATAATTAACACTTGCATCCCAACCATCAGCAAATTGATAGCCAATACCAACGCGAAAAGCACTGCGGGTATCCCAATCAAGCGAGTTGAGATTACCATTGATTACCCCAAGCCTATCGCTCGAGGTAATCGCAAAATCAAAGGCGTCACGCCTGGGTTTAACCAAAAGGTATTCACCAGTCATGAACAAACCTTCAAGCCTATAGCTTTTGCCATTTCTTTCAGACTCTAAATATTCTGAAGTAGCTTCCTTTGCCTCGATAGACCCAGAAGCTACGCCAGATTCAACTGTTTTAATTTCTGAGACTGGAATAGCGATACTGTTTTTAAGAACATTATCTTTATCACCTGGAATAATTGAAGTTGGAGGCGCAATGGGTGGCGGCACGGGATCGTCGGTTGCTTTCGATTTGTTTTTCAGCAAATCAGCAGGAATGGGAAGCACAAAAGGCTTTCCGTCTTTGTTTTCAGTGTCTTTTAATTTAACCTGTTCCACAGGAGCTTTAATTTGTTCCACGGGAACTGGCTCAAGCGGCGCAGGCATAATCAAGGGTTCAACCTCTGCCAGAACAGAAAATGTTGATCCAAGAAAAGCTGCAATTGCCAATCCAGCTTTAAACTTTTTGCCATTTAAATTAAACATAACTTCCCCCAATTAACCCAATAAAATTCGATAAAAACAAGGAACCTTGCCCTTGTTAGGCATGGATTTACCCTAGAAATCAAAAGTGTCAATACCATTTTCAATATCGATATTCATTTATTTCAAAAATGATCTATAACAAAGTTAACTGATTTACAAAAAGCAACTTTATTAACTAGTGTGAATTTAATTAGGACTTTATTAGATGATTCCATTTAAAACAAAAATTGTAGCAACACTAGGGCCATCAAGTTCCAACGAACAAGTGATAAAAACACTTATGATGGAAGGTGCGAGAATCTTCCGCTTGAATTTCTCGCATGGGCAGCAAGATACCCACCTTACCAACATTGAATTAATAAGATCCATTTCTGAAAAGATAGGTATAGCAACAACGATAATAGCAGATTTATGCGGGCCTAAAATCCGGGTGGGTTCTTTTATCGATGGCAAAATACAACTTCAAAAAGGCGATACCATCACACTGGATACAAATCCATGCATGGGCACCAACAATCTTATTCACTCCCAATACCAGATGCTTGCACAAGAAGTCTCTTTTGGTACACGCATTTTACTCGATGATGGGTTATTAGAATTTAAAGTTCTGGAAAAGACTGAAACTCAAGTAAAAGCTGAGGTAATCCGTGGGGGCATACTTAAAAACAACAAAGGCATGAATCTTCCCGGATTAGCGCTTTCCGTTCCCGCACTAATGGACAAAGACAAAAAAGATGTCGATTTCATTGCTAATTACCCCATTGATTACATTGCACTTTCGTTTGTTCGCAGCGCATCCGATGTAAAAACATTGCAAGATTATATGCAATCTAAAGGTGTAAGCATTCCTGTAATAGCAAAAATCGAAAAACCACAAGCAGTAGCAAACATTGACGAAATTTTATCACAAGCAGATGGAATCATGGTCGCTAGGGGCGATTTAGGTGTCGAAATGGATCCTGAAAAAGTGCCTATTATTCAAAAAGATTTAATAAGAAAAGCCCGCGCTGTCTTCAAGCCAGTTATCGTTGCTACCCAAATGCTTGAATCCATGACATTATCCCAAAGACCAACCAGAGCCGAGGTCTCCGATGTTTCCAATGCAGTTTTCGAAGGTACCGATGCCTTGATGCTCTCAGGCGAAACCGCTGCCGGCCTTTACCCTGTTGAATCTGTTCAAATGATGCGAAAAGTTTCTAAAGAAGTCGAATCTTGGCAACTCCAAAACTATCAGGCTGCAGCTAACGCATTTACTGCCAACTTCATTTCCTCTGACCCACTCAGGCAATCGGTAGCAAAAGCAATTGCAAACATCACACGAGACATCGATGTATGTGCAGTTGTCGTAAGAAGCCGGGGTGGTAAATCTGCTTCCGTCGTTTCTTCAACCAGACTATCCTCCCCCATTTTGGCTCTATCTACGGAACCTGCAGTAGTGCGCAGAATGAATCTACTTTGGGGAGTCACCCCTGTTTTGGTAAGCGCAGAAGGCTTCGAAGAACCAAAGGTTTGCGCCCGAAAAATAGTCTCTGAAATGGGGCTTGCTAGTCAGGGCAAATTTATTCTTCTTCTCTCAGGCTTCGGAAAATCTGAACCCGCTATCACTGTTCTACCTGCATAAATAATCCTCCATGAACAACCTCATTCCACAACTTCCCCATAGAGATACCAACTCCCACAAAGGCACTTTTGGAACTACTTTGATCATAGGCGGTTGCAAAGGAATGTCTGGCGCAATGGTGCTATGTGGAACAGCGGCACTAAAAAGTGGCGCAGGGTTGGTTCAAGTTGGAGCCCCAACTTCCATCAGATTTGAAGTTGCAATCGGAAACCCCTGCTACACCACCATGGCTCTTCCCGAAGATGAAGAAGGTAGATTTAATCATCAGTCTATTCAAACGATCTTCCCATTGATTAGCAAAGCCAGCGCAGTAGTTCTTGGCCCCGGGGCAGGCGCCACCAAAGCCTGCCAAGAAATGGCCTCCCACCTCCTTAACCTTCAGATCCCTGTTTTATTAGATGCGGATGCACTCAATAGCCTGGCTTCCGAAAGCTTCCCCACAGCTTTTAAAAACAAACAAGTTGTAATCACGCCGCATCCAGGTGAGTTTTCAAGACTAACACGGTTAACTGCTAAAGAAATTCAAGCTGATCGCAAAACTCTCGCCATGAGTTTTGCCCAAGCACACGGAATAATAGTTGTTCTTAAAGGGCATGGCACGGTGGTTAGTGATGGTAAAAGCGTTTACACCAACGCCACAGGAAACCCCGGCATGGCAACCGGAGGTAGCGGGGATGTGCTTTCAGGAATTATCGGGGCACTGCTTGGGCAGGGAATGCAGGCGTTTGATGCTGCAAAACTAGGAGTTTATTTACACGGGTTAGCGGGAGACTGCGCAAAAAAACAATTGGGAGAGCACAGTTTGACTGCACTGGATATTCTTGAGCATATACCAAGCGCATTTCTTTTTCACGAAAAGGCGCTCTTATAAAAGCCCTTTATCAGAGGCTTACATACCTTCTTTAAATTACATACACACCAGTATCACACTAGGAATTTGCAGACTTCTTAAGCAAGCGCGCAAACTCATGAACCGATTCTTCCTGCATCTCTGTTTCAATTGAACCGGGGCGCAAGGTGCGAATCTTCGACATCGCCTCTTTAGCCGCCATACCCTTGGCTACATAATAAGAAGCCAAAGCTACGCCCGTTCTTCCCATACCAGCAGCACAATGAACGGCAACACCCATATTTGAAAGGTGTGCTTTCAATATTGATTTTATAATGCGATCTATTTGGTTTAGAGTGGGTGGTTCCATATCCACAACAGGTTCATGAATCATCATCAAACCTGCGGCATCGATCCAATTGCGAGGCAACTTTTCTTCGGTAAGGGTTATCAGCAAATCAATGCCATTACTTCTAAGCCATTCGATTTCTTCCTGAGAAACAGGCCGGGCTAACCCAGCAAGCTTTTTTTCATCCACCCACGAAAATCCATATGGTTCGCTCATCTGCACTTCCTAATACATAAGGTGTTGTCCATACTTTTGCCTTATCTGATTCAATGTCTCCCAAACCTTGTCATCCTGCTTCATGAATCCTACCACAGATGCGGTTGATGCACCGAGTGCCTGTGCAACATCACTAACCCGTGCCTGACAAAGCTCCAACATATCAAGCAGCGCACCTACAGCGGGTAGAAACGCAGGATTTTTAACACCTACAAAAAGCCTTCCGTGCTTATCTAACGCTGGTGATATTTCTCGATGACTAGCAAGCCAACCGTCCTCTACCCCAACTTCCAAAGGTTCGCGCAACTTCAAATAAAAAGCTTTCCGCAATCGCCTCAATGCTTTCGCTTTGTTTTCATGCTGTGATCTGCTTTCTTCTGCGATCACTAACAACTGGCTGGCAAGATGCCTAATCCTTACAGCGGAGCTGGTTTTATTGCGCTTCTGCCCACCAGGCCCACTTGCACGGTAAGTATCAACCTCGCACTGGCGAAGTAACATTTCATCAGAAAGATTAACCCATTCATAGCGCATGATAAAAAACAAGGGGCCCATGATAGTGGGACCCCTTGCCAATTGGAATAAAAATCCAAGCCTACACTTCCAGCTTCCAAGGCTTGCGCATTGGATTACTGAGCATCGCATTGGCCTCTGAATTATCAAAGGTATAAGCCTTAGGATCCCATTTCAGGCTCTTGCCAGTTCGTAAGGCAATTGCACCGATTTGGCAAACAATCACAGAGCCACCGCCAATGGACGCATTACAAATTGGCTTCTTGCCATTCTTTCTGCATTCAAAGAAGTTACCCATATGATCGTTTGAAACTTCAAGCCTCATCGCATCTGGCTTAAGTGGTTCTTCAAGCAACTTGGGATCACTTGCAGTAATCTTGCCACGATTTACAAAGATCCACTGATTGTTTTCACCTACAAACAAGATACCGTTGCCATCTTTGTCACCGATGGTATCGGGCAGCGTGGAATCAGAAACCAACAGCTTTGAACCATTGGCATAAGTGTAGGTCACCTTGAAATTAGGATGACAATTATAACCATTGTTACCCTTATAAGGTTCTGCGCCTGTAGCTTCAACAGCGATAGGGCCACTGCCATCCATTCCCAGACCCCACTGAGCTATATCGATATGGTGGGCGCCCCAATCGGTCATTTTTCCACCCGAGTAATTGTAGAACCAGCGGAATTCATAATGACAATTAGTGAATTCAACCTTCCGGGCATTGCCCTTGTTGTCTTTTCTTTCGCCACGCGCTTCAAATAGATAATCAACCATCGGGGTTGGCCCCAACCACATATCCCAATCCAAGGTTTTTGGAGCTTCACCCTTGGCAATTGCGCCACTCACGGGGTTGCCACCAATTCGGGCTTCAACCTGCTTGATCTTTCCGATACGGCCATTGCGAACCAATTCGCAAGCAAGTCGGAATTGTTTGCCCGACCGTTGTTGACTACCAGTTTGGAAGGTGCGACCTGATTTTTCAGCTGCCTTCATCACTGCCAAAGCTTCTTCAACAGTCAAAGTCAAAGGCTTTTCGCAGTAAACATCCTTGCCTTTTTTAAGTGCTTCAATTGCGACCAAGGCATGCCAGTGGTCAGGAGTTGCAATCGTTACAGCTTCGATATCCTTGCGGTCAAGAAGTTCACGAAAATCTTTAAATCCCTTAACATCTGCAGAACCGTCTTTCTTCATCATTGCAACTGCATTAGCTAGATGGTTGGATTCAACATCACATGCAGCAACGAATGTCGCTTTATTTCTGCGAGCATCACCGTAAATAGCACGACCCCTGCTTGAAGGACTTCCAATTCCGATGGCACCCATAACTGGACCATTAGGGGCTTCCTGTTTTTTAGCTTCTTGAGCGGCTACGGTCTCCTTGGCATACCACAATGGGTAACCAGCAGATACTAATGCAGCAACTGCGTTCTGGACAAACCCGCGCCTTGACATTGAATCAAAATACATAATTAGCTCCTAAATTGTTAAACAAGGAAAACTCCCTAACCTTGGTAAAGTATAATCATTTGGGATTACAATTGTAAAACGAATTGGCCTACCCATTCACTTTTTTTCATGTTATTGCCCTCCTCGAAGGAAAAGCCGTTCATTGGTAATCTGGAGAATAGGTATGAATTGGAAAACGAATTTGGCCACTTTATGCGTAGGATTGACTATCTTAACAAGCTCTAGTCTAGGCCAAGCACCACCTGCTAAGAAATTCCCTGCAACCGTCGCCAATATCAATGGCGAGCAAATCAGCGGTGCGGAGCTCGAAAGCATCATCAAACAAATGGGCCCAAGCCCGGTTCAAGTGCCAGAAAACACTAGAAAACAAATAGCCCGGGATGCGATGGCAATGCTGATAGACGATTTGCTGATGCAGCAATTTATCAGACAAAACACGGCGGCGATTCCAGAGCAAGCTGTGGATCAAAAAATGGCAGAGTTGGCGGCAGAACTGAAAAAGCAGGGCAAAACCATTCAAAGCCTCTGTACTGAAACCCAGCAAACCGAAGCGCAGTTAAAGCGAACTATGCGCCTAAAGTTGCAGTGGGGAAATTATGCTGCAGCGAAGATCAAAGATGAGAATGTGCACAATTACTATCTTCACAACAAAGATTTTTTTGATGGCACAATGGTCGGCGTTTCACTGATTATCATGAGGATTCCTCCTGGAATGAGCCCAAGCGAAACTGCAAAACTTAAAGCCAAAATGCAAGACATTAGAAACCAGCTATTGATGAGTAAAATGGATTTCGCCAGTGCTGCTAAAGCTTATTCGCAAGATGCCTCTGGGCCCATGGGAGGTAATCTCGGATTAATCCCAAGAAAATACGCCTTGGAAGAGCCCTTGGCGAGTGCAGCTTTTAAGTTGGCGCCCGGACAAATCAGCGATGTTATTGAAACAGAAATGGGAATTCACTTGATAAGGGTGAACGAAAGAAAAGACGGAAAGCTTTCCGATTTTACCAAGATCAAAGATGATGTAAGAGATTTCTGCAGTGAAGAGTTTTTTCAAGACACTTTAACAAGGCAAAGAAAAACTGCCCGTATCGAAGTCTTCCTACCCTAAACCATTGCAGTTAAATTTGAACCATTCAAAAAGCTTCGGGATAAGACTCCCGGAGCTTTTTTGTTTCATTTCTTACAAGGTTTCGTCTATAGTTTACTAATGTTGTTAAAGGTAAAAAACAGTTGTCTTATTGATTAGCCGATTATCATGAATGCAATCAGCCGGTTTCTTCCGTTACAACTTTGCCTGACAATACTTTTAGGGCTATGCTTTTGTTTGCCTGCAATTAAAGGCGAAGAACTCTCAAGCGAACGAGAATTATTGAAAGCCGCGGGCTTCAACCCCGCAAACACTCAATCCCTAATCCCATTTTTTAAAGGCCGCTCTTCATCAATCCCTGCTAAAGCAAATGTTGACAAACTGATCTCCCTTCTTCTGAAAGGAAACCCTGAAGAAAAGGTTTCTGCTAAAAAAGATTTGATATGCTTGGGTGACTATGTAGTCTCTGCTCTTAAAAAAACATCCGCAGAGGTTCTTGACCCCGCATCCGAAAAAACCATTAAGGATTGCATCGAACTTCTAGAGGGAAAAGCTTCTGAAAACCTGATTGCTGCCGCTCTAAAAGTTTTTGCATCTGAAGGAAAAAGCGATGCCGCTGAGGCCCTCTTTGATTTCCTTCCCTTTGCTGCAGAAGAAACTTTACGCAGCGAATGCGAATCCGCTCTCAGGTCTTTATTTCTAACTTCTTCAGTTTCCGGAACCCTCTTTGAAAAAAAACTGGCCGACTCAAACCCCTACAAACGAGCTGTCGCTGCAGAAATTCTTGTGCGAAAAGGAACCCCAAACCAGATTGCACTCGCGAAAAGCCTTCTCGAAGACCCTTCCTCTTTAGTCCGAACAAGACTAGTGATAGCCTATCTCGAGCAGAAAGACCGAATCGCCTTGCCCGCAGCTCTTAAACTTTTAGCTTCCGATTCCAAAGATATCTCCTCTTTGATTGAATCTTCCCTTACAAGCTTGGCTGGGGAATGGGCGATACAAGGGCCAAAAAATGATGACTCCGTTTCAAGAAATATCAACCAAGCGGCCTGGGCTGGCTGGTGGAAATCAATCAATGAACAAGATCTGCTTGCCCTATTGCGAGAAGCAACGGCCCCTTTAGCATTGATTTCAGAATCCGATAAGATTTTTAAAGAGAACAACATCGAACTTACTAAAAAACACATGAACACCCGCGCCTTTAAAAGCAACCCAGCATTGCAAGCCTTTCTTTTAAACCGCGCTGCATTTGATATAAATCTTGCAAAGTTAATTGAGCCAGAAATCAACACCATTAAACTTCAACTGCAATCAAATCAAATTACCCCAGCACTTGTTAGACTAATTACATTGGTACGGCCTGCAAATGCCATCGAAACCATATTGGCCTATATTCCTTCTTGTCATGATGAAAACATCCAAGAACTTTTGGGCGAATGTCTGGCCCTTTATCTCATTGATCAAAACACAATTACGCCCTCCTTGGTGGCGGCTTCAACCTCGGGGATTGAAGAAACCAGAACCTTTGCTGGAAGGGTTTTGGCAAAATCATCAAATGTAGAAGCCCAAAAAATATGCGCAACCCTCTTATCAGATCCATCGACAAGAGTTCGATTTGAAATCGCCCGGGAGCTGATTAAAAACCAAAATAAAGCTGCAATTCCTGTATTAATCGAATTGATGACTAAAGTATCTGGGGAAAAAGCAGATGCAATTGATCAATTCCTTAGAGCAATCGCCAAGGATAAATCCCCGGAAAGCAAAAGCGATAGTAAAGCGGATGCTGCAGCATGGAATATCTGGTGGCAAAAAGAGGGCGGCCAATTAACTCTTGTTCCCGGAACAAAAAACCAGGAGATACTTAAAAACTTTCTTGTGGTTGAGTCGTTCAACCAAGAAAAAAAATCAGGGCGCGTTTTGCTAGTCAATCCTGCAGGAAAAATACTCTGGGAAATTGCAAATCTCTCTAACCCCACCGATGCGATCTTATTACCCAACAACAAAATATTGATCACAGAACAAGGCGCAAACAGAGTCACCGAAAGAGACACCAAAGGCAACATCTCCTGGGAAAAATCCGCTAGTAATCCCTTCCTATGCCAGCGCCTTTCCAATGGCAACACTTTCATTGCTTCCAGAAACAAAATCATTGAAACCAACAGGGCAGGCAACGAAATCTTTAGCTTCAACTATCCTAATGAAACAATTCTTGCTGCCTGCAAAACCCGCACCAACGAGTATGCTTTGCTTACTTACAATGGCGCATTTCTAAAACTCGATTCCAAAGGCAACGAAGTTTCTAAATCAAGAATCCCATTTCCCACCAACTTCGGCATCAATGGCGGTGCAATAACTCATAACGACCGAGTGCTTGTAAGTATTCCAACAGTCAACAAAATCATGGAGTTTGATTTCAACGGCCAAGCTACTTGGGAGTCAACAATAACCATGCCTGGAATTCCCACAAAACTTTCCAATGGCAATGTGGTTGCACCAAGTTTGAACGGATCAAAAATTGTTGAAATCCGAACGGATGGCAAGATAATATACGAAAGCGCACCTAATTCTTATCGATCAATAAAGGTAGGCAAGGCTCCATGATAAATGACACTCAATATGTTGCAAAAAAGCAAATAACTTGGCTACTAAGTGCTCTTGGAATAAGTTTAGTCATCGCCTTTTATTGTTTGCTAAACAATCCAATCTTTGCCCTTGCAAACGAAGACACCCTTGAAGCCGACACTGTTTATTTGACTAAGGTAGGGTTCTCTCTTGCGCCAACAGATTTAGGAAATTGGCTCACACGAAAATCAAAAGGTTCATTCACGGAAGCTGAAATCGCAAAAGCAATAGCAGACCTTTCTTCACCTTCAAAGGAAATTCAAACTCAAGGAATAATGGCCCTTACCTCCATGGGTCCAACTGGAAGGCCCGCATTAAGAAATTTGGAAAACTCCTCGGAAGGTTTGGTTAAAACTCTGGCAAAAAGCTGTTTAGAAATGGTGGGCAATCAATCCAGCAGAACTGAAATTGCAGTAATTCGAACCTTAACAACAAGTTCGCCCGAGTTGGCAATGCGAGGCATACTCGAAGTATTCCCAGTACTCGACGACGAGCTAACTTGGGATTTTGCCAGAAAATCACTCTTCGAATTAACCTGGCGGAAAAGCGCCCCAGACCAATTAATATTGGATGCCCTTTCATCCCCATCTAAAACCCAGAGAATTTTAGCTTGGGAAATGCTGATTCCTGCGCAAAAACTGCTGCCCAAAGATTTACTGCGCAAAAACATTAAAGATGAATCCCCCGAAGTGAGATTTCTAATCGCTGCCACACTCTCGCGTAATCTTGATTCATTAGGATTTGAATCACTGATTGAACTACTTCCCGTTCTTCCTGAAAACAAAGCTCAAGAAGCAGAAGACCTTTTGCTGGAAATAGCAGGAGATTTTGCACCCCAGGAATTAACGAAGAATAAAGGAACCCCAAAGGGGAACTCTGGACTCTGGAAAAAATGGTGGACAGAAATCAATGGCGAAAAGTTACTCCCTGAGTTTACACAAAAGATTCCGACCCCAGAGGATCAAATAAAAATAAAAGCATTAATCCGAGATCTGGGCGATGACAACTTCGAAACCCGCGAGAAAGCTTCTACGAAAATTAAAGCCCTCGGAGATCTTGTCGTGCCATCTCTTCGATCCCTCACCAATTCCCTCGATGTTGAAATTAAAGGCCGCGCAAAAAGCCTTCTTGAAGAGATGGGCGAATCCAAATCGAAGCCCATCTCTCCATCGCTCGTGAGAATACTCGCACTAAAAAAAACCAAAGGTTTGCTGCCTGCACTGCTTGCATACTTTCCCGTCGCTGAATCTGATGAACAATTTAACGAGTTCCTCGAATCTGCAATCCTTTATGCCCGCCAGCAACCTCTTCCTGATGCTGCGGTCTTAAAATCCCTCAATGCTGAAAACCTCAGGGTTAAGTTGGCCTCTGGAATGCTGCTTCTTCCATTCGACGATGCAAATTCCAAAGAAACTGTAAAAACGATTCTTACCGATAAAAACCCTTGGATTAGAAATCGCATGGCACTGGCACTGGTAAACCTTGCAGATAAATCTGCAGTCCCTGTTTTGATAAATACACTCGCAGATTTAAATCAGGAACAATC
>Ga0209190_1000702_pt1 | contig 24275 bp, 13 predicted proteins | sample M_140205_XF_Meta_FD_187315 | JGI IMG/M metagenome (GOLD analysis project Ga0209190, IMG submission 187315) | Freshwater microbial communities from Lake Montjoie, Canada to study carbon cycling - M_140205_XF_MetaG (SPAdes) (version 2) | ecosystem: Environmental > Aquatic > Freshwater > Lake... | reverse complement strand
ATCTGCAGTAGCAGCATTAGTAGTTGCGGTATTTGCTTGAGTATAAGCACTATTAGCATATGAACCTGCACTATTTGCGGCTTGAAATGCTCCATTAGCATATGAACCAGAAGTTACTGCTCTTTGGTCTGCAGTTGCAGCATTAGTAGTTGCAGTATTTGCTTGTGTGTATGCACTATTAGCATATGAACCTGAAGTTACTGCTCTTTGGTCTGCAGTATTAGCAGCAGTAAATGCACCGTTGGCATAACTTCTAGCCGCAGTATCATTTGTATTAACTGTATTTGCTAAAGCAAAAGCGGCATTAGCATATACACCGGTTGTGTTTTGACTTACATAGGCACTATTGGCTTGTAAGTAAGCAGTGTTAGCATATACACCAGTTGTATTTTGGCTTAGATAAGCACTATTTGCTTGAATATATGCAGAGTTGGCATAAACGCCAGTTGTGTTTTGGCTTAAATAAGCAGAGTTGGCATATACACCAGTTGTATTTTGACTTAGATAAGCTGCATTAGCATATACACCAGCAGATGTTGCACGATTGTTTAATGTGTTTGCAGCAGATGCAGTTGCAATAATTGTTGTTGAAGTGTTTGTTAAATCACTACTTAAACGACCAGAATCTAAAATTTGAAAGTAAACAGTGTTTGCGGGATCAGTTGTTAAGTCCCAATATTTGTTTGTTTCACTCCAACGAATAGATGCATTTTGAGAAACAGAATTGGCTAAACTTAAACTATTGTTTGTTCTATAGGTACTAAATTTAGTTTCTTGATTTGGTGTTGCAACACTTAATGTTAATGCAGGTGAATTGTATATTGTATTACCGTTGATTGTAAAATCTCCAGCAACAGAAAAATTACCGGTAACTTGTCCAGTTGTTAGTGTAGTTGATCCTGCAGTAAATGCACCACCAACATCTGCACGACCTGTTGTTCTTAAAGTACCTGCATACACTAAACCAGTAGTATTCAAATTACCAGCATCAGTATTTCCTGTAACTCTTAATGTGCTATCAAGATTTGCAATACCTGCAACACGTAATGCGCCATCTAAATTAGCAGTACCGGTTACTCTTAATGTGCTATCTAAATTAGCAGCATCAGTTACTCTTAAGGTACTTCCTAAATTAGATGCACCAGTTGTTCTAATAGTACCAGCATGAATTAATCCTGTTGTTACTACATTACCAGGAGTTACATTTGCAGTTACATTAATATTAGAACCAAAATCTGCTTGACCAGTTGTTCTAATAGTACCAGAATATACTAAACCTGAAGTTACAACATTACCTGCAGTTGTATTTGCACTTGAGTCTACAGTAGAAAAATCTGCACGACCTGTTGTTCTTAATGTAGCAGTATGAATTAATCCTGTTGTTACTACATTACCAGGAGTTACATTTGCAGTTACATTAATATTAGAACCAAAATCTGCTTGACCAGTAGAACGTAATGTAGCAGTATGAATTAATCCTGTTGTTACTACATTACCAGGATTTACATTACCTGTTACATTAACTATTGTACCAAAATCTGCTTGACCGGTACTTCTTAATGTACCAGTATGTGTAAGACCAGTTGTTACTAAATTACCTGATGTAGTATTACCCACAATGGTTTCACTGCCGGTAACTCTAATTGTACCCGCATATACTAAACCTGAAGTTACAACATTACCTGTAGTAGTATTTGCAGTTACATTAACATTAGAACCAAAATCTGCTTGACTGGTTGTTCTTATTGTACCCGCATATACTAAACCTGAAGTTACAACATTACCTGGATTTACGTTTGAAGTTACATTAACATTAGTTGCAAAATCTGCTTGACCAGTAGACCGTAATGTACCAGTATGTGTAAGACCCGTTGTTACTAAATTACCTGATGTAGTATTACCAACTGTATCTACAGTAGTTGCAAAGTCAGCCCGTCCTGCACTTCTTAATGTTCCTGCATATACTAAACCAGTAGTATTCAGATTACCCGAAGTTGTATTTGCAACAACATTCAATGTGCTATCAAGATTTGCAGTTCCTGTCACTCTTAAGGTACTATCAAGATTTGCACTACCCGTTACTCTTAATGTGCTTGCTAGATTAGAACCACCAGTTACTCTAAGTGTTCCATCAACATTAGCAGAAGTAGTTACTCTTAAATTACCTGTTTGTGTTGTGTTTGTAGTTACAGTATTACCCGTATTTAAATTACCAAATACTGTACCATCCGTTCTAACATTTAATGTAAGTGTATTAGCAACAGCACTTAAATTTAAACTTGAACCATAAATATTTGCAGTATGAGTTGCAACACCAATAACATCTAAAGTATCATAGATTGTTGATCTTGTTGATTTTGAATTTGTTGTTACCATATCTGTCAAGTATGCAGTATTAATACTTGCAGAACCTACATTGACAAATACTACATTACCAGTACCTGTCATACTTAGTTTGTTTACAATAGATGCATTTCTACCTATTGCAATATCATTATTTGTTGAAATATTACTTGTTGTAATATTATTAGTTACTTGTAGATTTAAGTTTGCTAAAACATTGTTAGCAACGTAGAGTGCAGTTCCTTTACCATATATGAAAGTATTTGCACCGACAGTTAAATTACCAGTTTGTGAAGATTGAGAACCAAGTGTTATACTTTTACCAACTTCAAGATCAGTAGAAAATAAAACTGCATTAGCAACTGTTAATGCAGTACCATTTGCAGTAATTGATAATTTAGAATTACCTGAAAGTGTAAAAGTACCATTTGTCTTTGAATAGTCGCCAGTTTCTATCGCATTTAATGCATTAGCAGACAGATTGGTTTGAATTCGCCATTCATCTATTGTATTATTTTTGGTGATATTAGTTATTGCCATTTATTATCTACTTTTTTCTAATAGTTGATTTAACAACGACTTGACTTCTTTCATATCTGATGACATCTCTTCAACTTGATTCTTTAATCTATTTATTTCATTATTTTTCTCTGTCATACTTTTACTTAATTTTTTTCGTGCTTCATTCTCTTGTATTAAAGACCTATTAGTCGCCAATAATGCACGACTATTAATATCTTTAGAATAAGGTGTTCCTTCAACTTTTAATAACATAACTATTCCGCAGGTAACGCAATTACACGAAAATCTTTAACTCTTGGAACAATTGTAGGATCACCTGACCGTAATACAATCTTAATTGAAAAATTTATAAATGTATCGTATGTTACACCATTTGTTGAAGTGTATGTAATAAAATTATCAGTTGCCGATGGACGATATTCGTAATCTGTAAAATCATATGGAGTCAATGATGGTGCTACTGTAGGAGTAACACTTACTAATTTTTGATATCTTCGATCCTTAAATTGAACACCATCTGAACCAGATAACAATTTACAGAATACATCTACTTCAGTACCAACCGGTTTATTTGCAGTTAAAAACACCCGTAAATCGCCTGCATCAAATCCCGGTGCTAATTGAATTTGTCTTGTAATATATCTTGCAAGACATGGACCACCACTTGAATCGTATTCAGTATTTAATACAACACTACCACTAGTGCCAGATGCGGCAACAGCAGGATAGTTTGTATTTGCACCAATAGTTATAGTATAGTCATCAATGTAACCAGAACCAGGAGAAGAAACATACACACTAAGAATATTTCCACTAGAATCACATGAAAGATTACCACTGAAACCTGTACCAGTATTACTGCTAATAACGATAACATTAGAATTTCCATAACCAGTTCCTGAAGCAACAATTGTAAAATCTTCTGAATTTACTTCTGCATCATCAACATAATTTTCCCAGATATTTAGAAATGCTTTTTCTACTGATACCATTGGAGAAACTGCTTCATCTGTAGTTGACAATTCTGTTTTAATAGTAAAATCACCTTTATATCCTAAAGTTTTTCTTCTATAACCAATTGCATATAAATCATCATTTTCAAACGATGTTGTTTTTGCTGGTACAACTGCACGATAATTTGTTTCCATTGAACCTGCAATTGTATTTGCTTTCAATGAATAATTAACTGAAGTGCCAGTTGGAATAATAGATGTTTCTAATAATCTAAATTTATCTACATTATAAACCACATCTTGTTCTTCACTTTGCATTACTATTGTTGCAGGTGCAGTTGAGAATGAACACCGATGCAATCTAAACATTAAATCTTCATTAATATATGGTACATATTCCATAGAATTCTGTGAACGATATAATGTTCCAACATATGGATTAATACCAATATACTGATTATTTGTTGATACTTGACCCTTTTCTGCTTCCCATAAAATGTAATCTGGTGAATCAGTCAATACAACAACTGCATATAAACCAGGTTTTAAGAATACAGGAGTATAGAATTCAAAATTGGTAAGTGTTGTAGAATCATCAACTGAAGGTAATTCTGAAATATTAATTTGAGATGGTACTTTAGTTACAACTGATTCAGGATACCAAAAGTCGGATGATGGTGTTCCATTTACAGTTGGTCTTATTTGAACTGATACTGGTAGAGTATCGTCTTTTGCTTTGAAAAACAAATCTACACTATTTAAGAAAATACCATATGGATATCTTGCAGGATCAATAAAGAATGTCTCTGCTAATGGATCAACATAATATGTACCTAGTAATGTTGATCCTGTTCCTCTTGATGATACTAATCTATCTGATGTAGTTGTTCCAACAATCTTAGAATCAACATCGTAGTTATATACAGTATCTACCAATTCTGTTTTACTTAAACTTAATCCAGATGCAACATATAATTTATCTGCAAATGAAATTGAATCGCCATCATATGTATTATTGAATGATTCTGTTACACGAAAGTTTCTTTGACCGGATCTAAATGTTGCAGTTGGTATATAAAATGCACCACCAGCTTGACCATATTTGTTAGTTTTATTAGTACCAATGCTATAAACAACAGAACCTTGTGTTGTTGGTGTAGCACTTAGTGTTGCCGTTTTTGAAGAACCAACATAAGAACTAATCGTAAATTGTTCACCAATACCTTCTTCAGAAGTGGCTGTATGAATAATTGATACAGTATTGCCATTATAGTAATCGTTAGTTGTAGATGCATTACCATCAAATACAATGGTTGCACTTGATACAGTTCCTAATCCAGAATGATGTTCATTTATTGAAGATACTGTTAATGTTACACCACTATCTAAACCATAAACATATTTACTTGTGAGTGAAAAACCAGTTTCACTAATGAATGAAACATTTGAACTACCTGTTTCACTAACAGCAACATAACCATATTTGTATGATGTTCCACCACTTAATAGTGATACTAAATTTGCAGTTAAATCTGCAGTTGAACTTGCAAACAATACAGGTTCACCAGCAATCAATGTTGTATTGGCATTCATTGTAACTTTATTTGGTACAACAACATATTTGTTTACATCAACTTCATCAAAAAATGAATATACAGTTGATGATGGGCGTAAACCATTTGTCGTAAATAATACTTGTTTTGATTTCATGTATGGTTGAATTGCTAAATCTGTTACAAATTCACCAACACTTTGTTGTGATGTAGATGTTGTTATTTGATTTTGATTTAATTCAGCACCAGCACTTAAATAAGTATTGTCATTGTATGCTTGATAAACGCCCCACAGACCGCCACCCTCTTGATGACCGCCACTCATCCATTGAGTATAAGTATCACCACTTTTTTCATTTCGTGTTTGATACCATTTTGAATCTGCTATTTGTGCAAATGGACTATCTCTATCATCAGACCATTGTTTATTATTATCTGCAATATACTTAAATGCATCATTAACAAAATTAAATGCATTTTCGATACCTTGATTAGAATTCAATACAACTTTTGCAGTTGTTTGTGAATCCACATCACCAGTAAATTCTGGAAATAAACGCAATGTTCCTTTGAAAGAACCATATAAAGCACCAGCAATTGGTGATGATTTTGTTGCGTATGGTTGTTGTGCAAGAACAGATGTTGAATAATCTAACATCATAACTTTTTGTTCATTCACACCATATACTTGACCAGTAGATAAAATAGTATTTGCTTTAAGATTAATTGTTCTCATTAATGATGCTGGTTTTAATTCACCACTATCAATTAAACATCTATTGTCATTTTTAACTTGATTTGATGGTGCTTTAATAAAATCTGAAGTAAAGTTATCTGTTAAGATACCATACTTTGATCTTTCTAATCCATTTGCATCTGTAATTTTAGTTGATGCTGCATCTTTTTCTAATGAATTTAATGTAACATAATATTCTAATTGTTTAATACGATTCTCAAATGCACCAATATCTTGCATTGTATATCTACGATGATTTTGAAAATCTGCACGAATATCTTTAACATTTTCTGTATATGCAGGTATTGCTAATGTATAGATTAACATATCACCAGAATTTACATTTGGTGCAATAGGTTTAATTGCAGATGTACCAGATATTACTTCAAAATCTCTAGATTGTTTAACTACCACACGATCAATTCTACCTAAATAATAATCAAAATTACTTGTTAATGATTGATTTGGTAATGGATTAACTGCACCAGATATTGTTGTTGTACCAATACCTCTTGTTGGTCTAAAGTCAAATGCAGACCGTAACGATACTAATTTGTTATCTTCTTTATTATTGAAATAGAAGATTTCATCATATGTAAAATTAGAACCTGCTTTTAAATAAGAATCAACAGTGAACAATCCATCATTTTGTGGAGATGGTGCAGATTGATGACTTAGATATTTGTAAGTAACATAAACTTTACCACGTGGCGCACTATACCCACGTTTTAATGTAATTGTTGCATGGTCATAATGTGTTTTACGTTGACCATTATCAAAATCATAATTACTAGTAACATCATATGTTGAACTTGATAACATTGCAGTTGTTACATTTAATGCAGGACTTCTAGAATCGGTAATTCTAACAATCTCTAATACATCAGGTACTTGTAAACTTACTGCTTTACCTGGTGTTCTTAAATTTGTTAATTCGGTAGTATTGTCAAAGAATGTTGAACCAATAGTAGGAAATACATATCCTGTTCCACTTACTGCAGTCACTCCAGTTGAATTTGCAGAATATAAAATATCAGTACCTTGTGTACCTGCAGTATTTAATTCATATGGAATCTTAGTATGTAGATTTAATCCTGTTGTTGCTGGTATTAATTGTTTACCACGAATTGCACCCGAAGATGAATTTTCTGCATTATTAACTTTAGAGTTAATCAATAAATCAACTTTTACACCTGCAGTATTAACATCAATTTCAAAATTTGTTGAACTGATTGCAGTTACCGTAAATAAATTATTTGCTAGTCCAAGAATAGTATTTGCAGCAATACCCGATGTGGTATTTGCGACAGTATCGTATCGAACCATACAAATAATATTATCTCTAATATTTGAATCAGAAATAACACCAGATGAACCGCAGAATGAGAATGTATCCGTACCTTCTGCACTAATACTAATTACACCTCCAGAATCTGCAGTTTTATTACTATAAAATTTCTTCGCATAAAAATCCATATTTGTCAAAGTGGAAGCTTTCATTGCTTGATATGGCACATCAAATATTAATGAGGATCTTTGTGGTTCCATAATCATTGCAAAACCAGTTGTTGTATCTTTAGAATCACTATTGATATTACCAGCAAATGTTTTTGTAGTACCACTTTTAATTACAAATGATTCTGCATTTTTAAAATCTGAATCAATAGAGAATGTATTTGATGTTGGAGTAATTGGCCATGCAGACTGTAAGTAGATATGTGTTGCATTAGATGATTGAATTAATACTGGAGAAATTCCTGTACCACCTGCATCAGTAACTCTAAAATACATATTTGCATATGCATCGGTACCTACAGTTGAAGAAAAACCAGCAGGCATACGAATTGATCTTGTATTTGAACCTGATGCTTGAGTTGTACCAGTGATTGATATACCATTAGCAGCAAATGTATGAACAGTAAATGAATGTGTATTACCAATTTCTAATGTCGTTGAATCGTTATAATCCATCATATTGGCACGTATTTCACCAATCTTTGTAGAATTATATGCCGTAGTGGTTGTTGTATTAACACTTGTATGTGCAACACTGTGAACATCTAATAATGGATAATTTGTAATATCTAATGTACCATACACAGTATCTAATACAATAGAACTTTCATAATTTGTTGATACATCATATCCTTCAACATTTGCTACTTCTCTGGCACGACTTAATTCTATTGTTGTTGGTGCAATAGTTTGAAATTCATATCCACCAACATATGCTTTACCCGGATCAAGAACAATATTAAACATACCATTTGCAGAATCACCTTCTTCAATAGAAATAACGAATGGGTCTACAGTATAGTTGCCTGACTCATCGTATGTTCTACGAGCTAACATTTTTTCAATTTCACTATAGATTGGGTAATCAATTTCTTTTGTCTTTACACCATCTACTAAACGAATAACTTCAAAGAATGAAGATACATCTGCAGAATCTAATGATCTTTTTGATAATGCTGTGTTGATTACAAATCGTTCTGCGCCTGGCGCTTGATAATTAAATGCGCCTTGCGCCGGATCTAATAATGAAGTGTCATCAATTTCATCTACAATAGTTGAATCAAATTCAACACCAATCTTATATGATGGTTGTTTATTGATTGTCGTAGAAGAACCTAATCTATAGAATAACTCAACTACTAAAAATTGCGGTGTAACTTTTACAAATTGTCCTTTGAAATAATATACACCATCTTGAATACTTGCAACGTAAGAAGAACCATAAGCAGCAGTATCTTTTAATTGTGCATAGATATTTTGACCATAAATCTTTAACTCATCCGATTCAACAAACCGATCACCACTAAGATATTTAATAACCAATACTGGATTTGTACCAACACTATCAACAGCAATAACTTTTGCTCTTGCCAATTTTGTAGAGTTGTATGATACAATTGTTTTTCCTAGATAATCGGAAGGAACAATATCTGCGTTATTATATTGTGCATTTAAGATAATATAGTTAGCAGCAGTATCTAAAGAAATTTTACCACCAATTATTGGACTACCACTTTGAAATATATGATTACCAAATTTTTCTATTTGACTTGATAAAATTGTTTGCAGTTGAGTAAGCTCTCTTGCCTGAACTGAATATCCAGGACGGAAAAGAACCCGCATAAAGTTTTTATCTTCATTGAAATCATCGTAATATGGATCGTAATTGAATAGAGTAGTCATTTATTCCTCGTTAAAAACTCAGTATAAAACGGATTCGTTCGGTTTGTGCATCATCACGGGTTATTGGTGTTTTACTTGTTATGTATAATATTTTTCCTGAATACAAATCAAGTGTTGGATTCTGTATTGCATTTACAACACGAATTGCACCTGTATCTCGGCCTTTGATTGCAGAATTTACTGACAAAGTGCCACGAACATTATTTACATAAAGATGATTTTCTACGGTGTCAAAAGATATAACGTCCGCAGTAAATGTTGAATCTGCATAAGTTGCACCTTGATAAACAACCTCATCAACACCAAAATCACCTACACCAGGTGATGTTGTTATTCTTGTATATAAAGTATATGCTCCACCAGTTGCAGGATTTGTTGTTTCATGGAGATATGGATTATGTAACAATACTACTTGTCTAAAATCATTATCTGTTGGTAATATACCAGATTCATCTTGGTCAAATTCAACATTAAACATTAAATTAGATGCAGATAATTCATATACTGGATCATATCCATGACCATCATGTGGTGCAATAGAAACTAAAGCAGTAGCATTATTACCAACACCACCAGTAACATCTGTAAATGTTAAATCTGCATAGGTATATTGCATTCCTCTATCTTGAATAATAACATCAACAACACGGCCACCCGTTACATTTGCTTTTAATACCGCACCAGTACCATCACCATCTATTGATATAATACTCTGTGTTGCGCCATTAGTATAATTATTTCCTGAATTTGTTATAGTAACAATATCAAGTCCACCACCAACTGCTGCGGCAGTAACAAACTTATTATTAACTACTGGCATCCAATCATCAGTTAAAAATCTTTGTTTTTGTACCGATGAAACAGTATACAAATATTTCCACTTATAACCATCTGCAGTTAAAACATATGGTTCTTCTAATGAAGTTGTAGATAATGATAATGCAGGTTCAGATGTAGAATTTGCGCTTGAGTTATTTGCTAAACATTTAAATACTTGATCTTTACTATTCAACACATAAAAATTAGTATTTGCTTCGTAAGTGTTATATTTTGTATTTGCAATCCAATTATTCCTATCTACGACCAAAGATGCATTAGTATATGATAATTGTTTTGCCAATATACCATATCTATAATAATCATTCATCACAGCATCTGTTTCTGTAGGGGTAACTGGAACTTCAGTACCAGCATTCCAAGGCAATTGTTTACCTATAAATGCATACATGTATGATCTTCTTGATGTAGGAAGATATGAATTTGCCGTCAAATCTAATAGATTATAAAATTGTTTGGCAAGTAATACTTTTAAATTTTTTGTTATGAGTGATGACATAATTGTATTTATTTAACTTTTAAGACGTTTGTGACAATATTTGTAGTATTTGAAGTAAATGCAGTATCTACTTTAATAGTATTAGCATTTACAAAAGTAACAGTTTTAGTCTCATCAAAATATAAATTGATTGTCACATTATTTGCAGTAACACCAAGAGTATTTTGAGTAATTAGATATTTACTATTTGATACACTTAATACGGTTTCTGTATTGCCAGTTGATAAGTAAATAATATCACCATCAAGAATATCATTAATAAAGTTACAAGTATTACCAAATACTGTATTAGAACCAAGTGATATATTAACTGTATTTGCAACATTACGATACACACCAGTAAAGATTACAACATCACCAACATTGACATAATTCATTAAATTGGCAGTTGAATTTGTAGTTGCATTAGCACCATATACAATATTAAATTTTGTTGGCAATGCTTTTATTGTAATGCTTTGATTAACATCATTTGCAGAAACATTTTCGGAATTATTATCAATTCTTGTAACAAAAGTTTTTGTACCTAATGGATGAACAATATCATTCAAAGGTTTCTTAAATTTATTGTAATCTGTTTGTGAATTAATCACATATGAGAAATTATGAAATTTATTACCATCTTGTATAAACTTATCTTCACTTATATGTCCATCAGTATTCAGATAGATACCAGGATATCTAATCAATCCATTTTCAAAGTTTGCAGTTGCCTTAGCACGACCATCACCATATACCGTTGTGCTACCCAAAACAACATTACCAGAAACTGTTCCATCATCTGATTTAATTGTTTTAGTTACATCAAATGTTCCTATATAATCAAACAACCTAATAAATCCAGTAGATTGAATAAAGTTATCAACATATGCAGAAAATGTTGTTACTGTATTAGATGTACCTTGATATACTTTAGTATTTGATACAAACAATTGTCCAGAAGTAACATTCTGTAAAGTTAAATCCATATTTCTTAATGATATCATAGGAGCTTCAACATAATCATAACCATAACTAACTACACGAATCGAAGTTATAGCACCAATTCTTGATGTTGTTAATGCATATTGTTCACCATCACCTAGAACTTCACTAACATAAACATTAGCACCAGTACCTGAAACTGTGTTTATTGTGATTGTTGGTAATGCATCTCTAGTATAACCTTCACCACCTAATACATATGCATTAGATGAATGATTGTTAATTGTTACTGTTTTAATACCACTGTTGCCAGCATGTATAGCACTAACATATGCATTGGCACCATAACCAGAACCACCAGTAAATGTTAATGTTTGACCAACGGCATAATTACTACCACCATTTGCAGTAACAATTCTACCTAATGATCCTATCTTATATAAATCATTTCTTACAATTTTATATACAGAAACACCAGAAACATCATTTGCAAAATTATTAGCAAAAATTAATGTATGTGTAGTAACACCAACAATTTCATAAATGTCTTCCATCTTATTTACAATATATAATCTTACATAGTTACCAACTTCAAATGATGCAGTTAAATCTTGCGTTAAATCTGTTAATATATTTGTATCTTTTACAATATTACAAGATGTTATAACAAGAACGTCATCATTAATTTCATTGTAAAAACTATAAGTATCTAAAGTTGGTTTTGCTCTGTATCCGCCACCACCTTGATCTAATGTAACAAATGATAATGGATATACATTAAATGATTGATATGTGCCAATATTAGAAATTGTAATAGCATTAGCAACATTGATGTTTGCATATAGTCCATTTAAAGTTTCAATGGACATATTTCTTAAATTTACTTTACGAACGACTGAAGTATCTACTAAATTTATAGATGCTTTTGCTTCTGCCCCATATGGCGCATTTTCAAATCCACCTTTAAAATCTAAAGTTGAAACTGATGCATCATAAGATGAACTTATTTCACTTGTCTTTCTAAATCCAAAACCTGGATTAGTCAATATAACTTCAGTAACAGAACCCTTTGTTGTATTACCAACGTATGCTAAAGCACCCACTGGATTATTTGCAGTTGGATTTAAACCACCTACAATAGTAACTGGATCACCATTATATGGTATTAATGGATCATATCCATTATAATACAAACCACGATTTAATGGATCAATTTTAATCTCTGATAACGCACCAATTAGACGACCTGATACAGTTACATCAACAACACCATTATTGTATGTTGCATCTACAGTTTCACCAGTCTCAAATAATCTTTCGACATTTGAAACATAAATTTCAATATATGAAATGCCTAATTGCCGATCAATAGATTCAATGACTTTTTCTACTACGGCAGTTGCTTTAGATATTCTACCTGTTATTTTTGTTTTTTCAATATTAAAGATATTGTTATCATCTGTATCAATTCTAAGTGCTAAAGGCAATACCCATTTACCATCAGATGCCTTTAATATGTCATCTTTTGGATAGTAAATGTCTATATTTTCATTATATAATGCACGAAATAAAAACTTTACTGAATCTTGTGTACCATTAGATTTATAAAATGTGGTAATTAATTTTAAAAATAATCTTTTATCTGCCAGTATATTCTCTGGAAAATAAGGCATTAAATCTCTCTTTAACAAATTTAGATAATCATTATCTGCTGTATCTAAATCTATAGAATCATTTAATGCTTTTATTTCATAACTAACTTGATTATTGGTTTCTAACCATTCATAATACTTTTGAAGAAATGTTACAAATATAGGATATTCTTCCCGAACAAATTCAGGTAATTGTCTCTCTACAATTTTAGAAGTTAAAACTTGATCCATTAGATTGCCATTGTCTTAACTACAATACTTGTTGGGTCTTGATCATCCAATACTAACATTTTATTCAAACTAGATTGTATAATATTACTTATTGGTTTAATGTGTATCATAATATCACCAAAATCATTATTGACTGCACTAGGATTAAAATTATTAATATATATTTTACCTAGTTTATAATCAATCGTTCCAGTAACACCATTATTTTTGGAACTATTAATAATAACTTTGGTACTTTGACTACTGATCTCATCAGTTTTGTAGTATGAGATTCTTATTTGTCCATATCTACCTTGAAGAATTGCAAGACCTTCTCCTAATAACCCACCGCCTCCTGTAATCTGAACTGCTGCAGTTGTATAACCAACACCTGGTGTTAATACTGTAATTGATGATATTTTACCATTAACGATAGTTGCGGATGCTGTTGCACCTGTGCCGTCACCAATAATAGTTACTATAGGTGTAGATGTATAATTAACACCAGGATTTGATACTGTTATAGATTCAACCCCACTAAAAGATGATGGAACTTCTTCAAAAAAACATTGTCTATCTATAGCATTTTCATCTGCAACAGTAAAGTCTGGCGATGAATAGAAATTTTCATTTGTTGTTCCACGAGTCAATTCAAATCCAAAATCCAAAATATAATTATCTGAATTAATTAAATCTGGTCTAAATTTCTTTGCAACAAATAAAGTTGCTTCATTAGAAACAATTGATCTATCCCAAGCATCAATTCTTGTTTCCATACCAGAAAAATTAAAATAACTATTAAATTTATTCAAATTAGTAGAACAATAATTACTGATTATACTTTTAACATCCGTTGTTAATTGTGATTGACTTGAAGATAATTTTGCTTTATCATAATAAACTTTTGAAGATACTTTAAGATAATTATAATCTACATCTACAATTTCTGGTGTAACAGTCAACATACTAATTGGTTTCAAAATATTATTCTTTACATAATCTTTTTCTGTTTGTGATACTTCAAAACCTAATTTTGGTTTTGCAGATACAAATACTTTACCATAAATTGGTGGGTTGTTTTCTTCTCCACCCCAAACATTAACTGCTTCAAACTGTGGATATTTTTGTTGTATTAATCTGATATAATCATTTTTTGTTACTGCACGATTTTGTGCCAATAAACTTAATGGTGCTCCAAATTTAATTGAATCTGTAGTTTCTCTATCAGAACCACCAGCTGATCTTACTAAAGGATCAACAATAATAGTTGAATATCCTGAAATAGAACCACTTGCTATAAAATTGTTTGCGTAATTTGCGGCTGAACCATTTGTTATTAAATACTCTGTAGTAATAATACCTGCATCAGGTATTGATTTACTCAATACATTATCACCAAAGTAAATGTCATATTTACCATCAGTACCTTCTTGAAGAAAATAAACTTCAGAATTAGCAGTAATATTTAAGTCATTTTCTGACCTATCATAAACAATAGTTGTAGTATTTGAAACTGATTGTCTAACACTAACTATCAATGTATCTGTGTCAATATTAGAATCGTTCAAAGTAAATAATTGTTTTGGATTTGTTGAATAACTATTTACAAATGAATATGAAGTATATTGACCTTCATAGATTGGTATATCAGTAAAAGTATAATTGTATCCAACTTTATCTACTGTATATGAATTTAACGTAACAAATTTGAATGATAACCCATTAATCTGTTCTGAGAAAAATGAATATCCTTTAGGTATTGTTAAAGACCCTGCAGTTGTATTTGGTGTAACTACTGTTATATTAACAATTGCTCTAGCAGAAGCTGATGATCTTGGTACATAATTAAGTTTTTTGGCATGAGAAACGACTGATGTTCTAAGTAATGCAGTATCTAAAAATGATTCATTTGCAATCATATTGAGATAATAGGCATTATAATGTGTATTGTATGCTAATACATCCAAAAGAATATTAAGACCAGAACCTTCAAAATCATAATCTTGAAATTGTGATTGTTGTTTTAAGAAAGTTTTTAGATTTGATTTAATCTGGTCAAAATCTAATTCGGTAACTTTTAATCTATCAGCCATTTTATCGTTCTCTTGCTAAGAAAAATTCTATATTAATTGGATTTGTTTTATTGCCGATTATAAAATTCATAGTAACTGAAAATCTATTATTATCATAATCTGGACTAACTTTTAATTGATTAAGTGTTACTCTAGGCTCAAAATTTATTATTGTTTGTTGTATTTCTTTTTCTAAAATGTTTGCACTAATTGAATCCATATTGTCAAATAACAATCTGCGAACATTACTTCCAATTTCTGGATGAAATGGTTTTTCATAATGATTCATCAAAAGTAAATTTTTCAAACTAGTAATTACTGCTCGCTCATCATATAAAGTATTGATATCTTTTTTTACTGGATGAATTGCAAAATTCAAATCCAAATCACTGTATCGTGATATACCTATATTTGTAATTGAGGTTGCCATGTGTTATTTATCTGTCTTTCTAATCACTTACCAATTTTTCTTTATATAAATCTGTGCCTACCATAGTATTAATTAAATATGTTTGTGTATTTCCAACATGAGATAATCTAGTCAATGTAGAATAATCACTTAGTATATTACAAGATTCTGCATAATAATCACAATCATGTGTTCTTCTAGTCCATAATAAATTGTTTGCCGTAAGTGCATGACTATACAATGCATCTACACCCACAGATGATAAATTAGAAGATACAGTGGTAACAAAAGTATCTGGATCACTTGTAATACTTAATGAATTTTGTAATGTAATAACATCTGCAGCAATAATTGCAGTATTTAATGATATCTCAGTATTAACGTATAGACTAGTCATACATGCTAATACAGGTAATGCATTTGCAACATTATCAGTTTTATTTGTTATAACTAATATTGAACGCCCAATTGCCATTACTTTATTATAATCTGGTGTTTGTGGATTACCTGTAGATATAGTTAATCCAGAAATATTTGATGTATGTTTCTTAAAATATACAATTGTAGAATTAGCAAAAGTATTATATAAAGTGTTTGCACTTTGAGCAACTGCAGAATTATTATCCCATACGGTAACTGTATTAATTACAGACTTCATTGAATCTACTTGAGTTTTTAAGAGTGCAATAACATTTGCAGTTGGGTCTTTATAATAATCTGAGATTACTATATTACCATTTGCAAGTGCTTGTTTTTGCCAATTCTTCAAATCGGAAGGAGCATTGTTTAATGTAGCTTTTGAATTTGCAGATAAATTAATAGCATCTCCAAATTTTGTAGTATCAAAATCATAATGTAATCTTCCAAGAACTGTATTCGCTGCCATAATATTTTCCTTTAGATAAGTGTGCCAAACATTGGAAAAACAGGAATGGTAGTTGGACCAAATGGTGCGATATGAAAATGTAAATTATGTTCAAAACGAATACCTTCCATTGATCCAAATGCATCTGTAGTATATAGACCCAACATTAATGGCGCAGTAACTAATATTGTAGATGATATAAATCCATCAGTAAAAATTCCTAATCCATTAACTACAATCATAGGTGTAAATGGTGTAGATGCAGGTAAACCTATAAACAACCCACCCAATTCAGTCAAAAATCCATATGGTCCTGCTACTACTTGTGTACCTGCAGTAACTTTATAATCTGCAACAACATCTACTCCCGTAACAACACCATCAACACTCAAATCGCAAAACATATGAACTCTATCATGTGAATTGAAATAGATTACACCCGTACCCAATACACCGCCAGATGTAACTGTATAATCTTCACCAGAACTAATTCTAGTTTCTTTACCAACAACTCTAGTATAATTACCAGCAACTTGTAAAGTATAATCTCCTTCTACTCGTTCTACTAAATTTCCTTTTATATTTAATTGAACATTACCTTCTATTTCAACAGTGCATTTACCAGTTATCTTTACATTATTATCACCAAGAACAATTAGATAGTTATTGTTTTGTATTTTATTTACTTGTTTACCATCTGGATGTATTTCTAAAAATGTTTTACTTTTGTGTTCTAATCGTATTCTTTCTTTTGCAGGCGTATCATCAAAATGCATAGCTGAACCACTACCAAATTCAAATACTTGATTACGACCATAAATTGGTTCACCTGTAGGACCATACTTAGCATCTTCATTAAACACTGATGCAGGTTCAAACCATGCATGAGCAGCTGCGGGTGGGTCTGCAGGTTCTTTTCCATCATTTGGATTTTCAGGTACAACATTCTCTGGTGCAATTGTTTGAACAGTAGATGCTGACGTAGAAGTTACACCAGTTAAACTATCAGTAATTATTACTCCTACTTTATCACCAGTTACTGTAGTTGTGGTTGTAGTAGTACCTTCAGTGTTTACAACTTTCGTTACCGCACTATTTATTTTTGAAGATATGTATTGATTTATACCATCATTTATTGCCATAGTTTATATTCTCTCATATAATTGATACTACTTGTGCAGTAGGTTGTTTGGGTGCTTCTCGTGGTGTATAACTATCTATTTGACTTTGAGTTGGTGCACTTGCTAATACAGTTGCTAAATTTTGATTTGCAGCATCTACTGCTGCTAATGCTTGAGTTGGATTCAAAGATATATTTGTATTCAATGTTGCATTTAGAACTTGTCCTGGTATTTGTGCTAATGCTAATGTATTTTTGAATACTGATTTTGCTTCATTAAATGTTGATTTCATTTCAGTAGTTAATGTTTTGAATTCTGGTCCTAAAATACCATCACCAGAACTTCCAAGTAAATCATTACCTAAAGATAAAATTGATTGAAAAAAAGCAAATGCACATTCTTTCGCCATCTGTAGTAACATAGCAGGTAATGACATAATCCAATTAATTACTGCACGAACAATAATAATATAATAAATTAATGCATCTGCTACTGCCTTAACAAATTTTAGAAATTTATTAACTTCTTGTAATATCTCTTTAATCTTTTTAACTTTTTCTATTATTGAGGTTGTTACACCAGTAGGTAAAATACCACGACCAGCAAAATATGCTTTTAATGCGGTACGTGCGGCTCTAACAGAAACATTATCTTGTAAATATTTCCATGCTGCGGTTCTTCTTACATCAGCACTAATATCACAAGTATGTGCTAAATTTTTATTCGTTAATGATGTTAATGTATTTTTAGTAGTAATTGCAGCATTTGGAACATTTGAAGGCATACCATAACTGCCAGAAAGAATAACTCCAGCGGGTGGTATAGGAGGAAATAAAGCAGAAGGTCTATACATTTTTTTACCTATACAGTAGTTGTAATACCAGGAATAACACCTAATATAATTGGTTGAAGTGCTTGAGCACCATCTATATAAAATCCAATAACCCAATCATTAGGTCTTGCATCTATTGTTTTTCGTGTCATATTAGCAGAAAGTATACAAGGTGCCCAAGGTAAACTTTCTGTTGGTGTTGCATTTGTATCTATAGTATCTTTACCCCAAACACGAACTTGAACTCTACCTGCTTTTTCTGGATCATCAATGCTTTCAATAGCACCAATGAACCAATACATACTAGAATTTACACCAGGAAAACTAAAATCTGACATTATTAATTATACTCCCACGGGTCTATAAAGTTGTTTCTTATTAGTTGAATCTGTAGATATTTCAATTATTGTTTCATGTTTTTGATATGTAATAACATTTCTACATGCTAACACTATATATTTACCGCTAACAGATTCATCTTTACTATCTGCTTCCATATTCTGTGCCCTACTGGATACCAACAAATCAACTACTGTACCACATGCTAAATTAAAGTTACCAGGCATTACTAATTTAATTCTCTTTGATGTATACTTACGCATCAAAGCTGGTCTTTCAGTAAAATATTTCGTTGTATCATCTATAGTATTAGTAGAAGTTGGATTATGTTCTTTTGTCCAAGGATTTCTAGACCCTATAACAGTAGGTCCATAGTAAACTCTGGTACATAAACTTGGATCTACTGCTTCTGGTATTGGTGCCAAATCTGGTGTTTTATTTAATTGTGTTGATTTATTATTAAATGATATGGGTCCAGTTTGTTTAGTCAATACTTGTCTATTAAATATATCAACAAATACACCAGTTGAACCATATACACCACTATCAATATTTTTCTGAACATCAAATTGTGAAACTATTTCCATATATCTAGCACCAGTATATGAATTATCTCTTGTTTCATTTTCAAACATTTTTGGTTCATAATTAATAGTTGCTACAGGTAATTGTTTGGCAATATTAGATAATGATATAAAATTAAAACCATTGCGATTTTCAAAAAATACAAATGTTGGAGATTGATCATCCGTTGTTATTGCTTTTTTCGTGATATCTATAATACAATCAAATGGTGTTCTACTATTGCTTGGATATTTTATTAAACCAGCAGTTGGTTCAATTTTATATCCATATTGTATTGATAAATCATTAGTTAAAATTTCATTAACAATATCTGAAAATGTTCTTTGGTCATAAACTTTTTTAATTTTTTTTGTTTTTGAAGTGTAGTATTCTTCAGAAACAAAATATAAAGCATATTGTTCTGAAGTTGAATTTAATGGTATTGTTTTACCTTTTTTATATATCTTAAACGTCTTAGTAAATGATGCAGCTACATTCTCATTTTTACTAATACTAATCTTAAGTAAATCTGATCCATCAAAATTGAATTTAGAAGTTAAATCTATAGCATCAGTAATTAATATTATACCCGTCATACATGGGCAAAAGATATTATCAAATATGTTTAACTCTTCAAACTTATCAGAGATATCAAAGTTACCAACTTTTGTTACTATAGTTAGCTCTTTAATAAAATGACTAAGATTATTACTTAATGTTTCAGCCATTCAACAATACTCTCTCTAATTCATCTTTTATTGCATTTTTATATTCTGCTTTAATAACTCTAATGTTTCTTTTATTTTCATTCAATTGAACTTCAGTATCAAAATAAGTAAATCTTTCTTTAGTAATATCAACTTGCATTACTGTACCATTAGTCAAAGTATATTGTGTTGTTGACGGTGTTAAACTTGCATATGTATCCGCATCAATAGTTGCATATTCTTCAATAGATTCACCAGTTTTAACTAATGTTCTAGTTTCAATTTTATAATATGTTTTATAATTTGTTTGTGCCCAAGTAATACCATATAGATGATCTATAGATTCCATTAATTGAGAATATGTTAATGGCCAATCAGTATTCAAATTCATTATACCATTGATTCTCATTATTAACCAATGATATTCTGGATCATTATAAATTTTATATGAAACTATTTCAGGAGTATCACCTTCAGATATTACATAATCAAAATATGCTTGTGTGGCATCAATAGATTTTTGTAGGATAGAAAAATTTGCAGTTAAATTTATAACAGTATCTAAATCATTAGATTGATCTATTTTATATAATGTTCTTGGAAATAAATTAAAAAAGTTAGACATATTATTTTTTAGTCCTCTGACTTATACCTTTGTTTTCTCAACCAATTCATACCGGTGGCGGCACCCCCTGCAGTAGAATTAAATGATGTAACTTTACCACCAAAATAACCACCAAGTTTAGGAGCAGGAGGTACTTTTTCTTTAGGAGCATTTGAAACTTTATTTGGAACAGTGGGTGCTGATTTAGGTGGTGCCGGTATTGTCTCATTTTGAACTTTTTCACCAGAAAGAAATTGTTTAGTAATATACCTAGTTTCCTTAAATCGTAATGTCATCCTAATAGTAACTGGCATACCAGTACCACCTTTTGATGGATTTATTTGATCATCAGTTTCAAAGGTGTGAAATCCACCTGGTGCAAAATCTACAGTAACATCTTCTAGAACACAAGTAACAATACTAGGTATATTTGGATTTTTTTTACCACGATACATGAATGAAATATCAAATACTGATGGTGGTACTAAAAAGTAACCACCTGTACCATCTCTAATCTCTGGGGCTTGATGATAGATAAAGGTATCAATTATTTTCTGAACCTGCATTGCTTCTGGTTGACTTCTAGGATTAAAAACATACTCAAAATTAAAACTACGCAAACTTGGTTTTGAATATATAACTTCAACCATTGGATTTGGAACACCAAATTTACCCACAAATGCCGCATTAAATGTATTGCTACCAAGTATAGGTGCATTAGGAAATTGTTTTCTTGCCGCACTAAGAAGAAAAGCACCTACGTTTGTTGCTGCTTTTTCACTACCATTATAATTATCATAAAGAGATTTGCCTACTGATGCTAATGTCAATGCATCTGTTGATAATTCTGGTGTTTCATAAATTGCATGTGATGTAAATGCCAATGTATCGGGCATATAAATTGCAATATTATCTACTAGTTGTGCAACATTATTATTAAATGATGCTGGGTCTTGATTGGTTATATCCTTAAACACATTAGCAACTGATTTGGTTGCTACATCAACAACACCATTAACACCGGCTTGAATTCCAGGTGTTGTGAATTTGTTAAGTATAGCATTTCCGATATTAGATATTCCATTTACTACATCTTGCACAGATTTATTATCAGTAATAGCTTTTACAGAATTACCTATTGCTTGTAATCCCAAAGCACCATTTACAGTACCTTCATCTATTCTAGATTGTGCTAAAGTATTTAATCCAGATTTTGTCATTCCTGGAGTGCTTGCTTGTTTAGATAGTTTTTGGACAAAAATATTAAACAACATATAATGTCCTTTATCTTCAGATCCAATATCTTGAGGATATCTATATGTCGCAACAGAAGTATCGCCATAAAAAAGGTTTCTTGACTGAGCGGGTTCTACGTAATTTACACTTGAAACTAAAAACTGTGACATTTCTATTCCTTAATTTACCACATATTTATGTGTGGTTTATTATTTTTATACTCTTATATTTCCTGTACCTGTAGATTGTGCAAAAAATAATTCAAAGGATTCTTTACTCCAAGCATCAGTAGTTGAATTGTTAGGTATTTGTTGTGGTGGTTTTTGTGCTTGTTGTTGAGCACCACTAGAATTATTTCCCGGAACTGGTTGTGCGAAGCCCGTTATCATCTGTCCCATTAATTCAAAAACTTGATCCAACATACCACCTGAGGTTTTAGAAATGGATGAACTATCTGAAAGTAATCCTCCAGGTAATAATGAAGGAGTTCCTGATGATGCAACTGCTTGTCCTGGTGTATTTGGATTTGTATCTAAATTTCTTGGTTTCTGTGCAAAGAATGTTACTGGATCTATATTATTACTTCCTTCTTTAATACCAAAATGTAAATGTGGTCCTCTAGATTTACCGGTATTACCAACTTGTCCAATAACTTGACCAGCGGTTACTGCTTGTCCCTGTGCAACATTTATATTACTTAAATGCGAATATGTTGTTTTCTTTCCATCACCATGGTCTACCTCAATATGATTACCAAAACCAGGAGTTGCACCTGCAAAAGATACGGTACCTGCAACAGGAACTTTAACTGGTGATCCCGTTGGAGCACCAATATCCCAACCTTTGTGAAATGTTCCATCTCGTGGTTTGAAACCACTAGTAAATACACCACCTGGAACTATATCTTGAATTGAATTTGCACCAAATCCATTTTGTGTTGAACCACTTGAGACACCATCATTACTGGTTCCCGTTGGTGTTGGTGATGTGGATGCAGCACTAGGTGATGTTTGTGTTGGTGATGTGCTTTGTGTTGGTGTAGTAGTTGCACCAGATGTTGTTGGTATTGCAACAGGTGATGTAGAATTAGAAACCGGTGTAGTTTGTGCATTTACTAGAGTTGGTGATGTAACTTCTTCATCATCTGGAAGATTACTATATTCTTTCCAAAAATTCCATAATGTATAAAGATCATATCCAGCAATTGCTAAATTAAGTGCTGCACCTAGCCATCCCGCAAAAGGTATGGTTGCTAATGCACCAGCAGCAAGTAATTTTTCTCCTAATCTTATAAAAAAAGCAGGAGCTCTTTTTGATAAAAATTGCATAAATTTAGCCCATGCACCTTTAGGAGCTTTCTTTTGAGCAATTTTTTCTTCTGCTGTCATTAAAAATCCTGGTTTATTACCAGCACCAGCAGTAGAATTCCAAGCATCTTTTATTCCTGGACCAAAATTCTTCACCGTTTGATAACCAGAATATGCAAGACTACCAGCCGATAGTGTTGCTCCAATTTTACTTCGCAGACTCATTTCTGTTTTAGGAGGTTGTGTATTACCGGGTGTATTACCGGGTGTATTACCGGGTGTATTACCAGATGTATTATTTGTTGTATTTTCTTGATTAGATAATAAATTATATCCCAATAATCCTGCGCCAGCTGATAAAACAGCACCTCTCCATCCTCCAACACCTTTCGTAACACCTTTCGTAACAGAAACACCTTTGTTTAGCATATTAGGCGCAGATATGCCTCCTGCCATTGCCCATCGTGCTGCTAGACCAAATATCACTCCACTCAATGCATTAAATGCTACATACAATCCTGCTATAGCACCAACTACAACCAAAGCACCAGTTTTAACTTTTTCCCAAACTTCAGCAAGACCCGTACCCTGCAATATAAGTTGAAAACCTTCCTTAATAGATTTTGCAAATGCTTCATCTTCAAACATTGCTTTTACAAATGCACCAATACCTACAAGTGTTAATGTCTTTAACATTATAGATACTAAACCACCACTAAAAAATTCACCAACTAATCCTAAAAGCATTGAACCTATTCCAGGTTTATCTTCACCCTCAACTTTTGTTGGTGT
>Ga0209190_1000700_pt1 | contig 24288 bp, 22 predicted proteins | sample M_140205_XF_Meta_FD_187315 | JGI IMG/M metagenome (GOLD analysis project Ga0209190, IMG submission 187315) | Freshwater microbial communities from Lake Montjoie, Canada to study carbon cycling - M_140205_XF_MetaG (SPAdes) (version 2) | ecosystem: Environmental > Aquatic > Freshwater > Lake... | reverse complement strand
TTTTTTTTTTTTTTTTTATTTTTTTGTTTTTAAAAAATTCCGCATTTAACTATATATATATAAAGATTTAAAATAACAAATATATTTATATTTTTTAACATATTTTTGGCCCATACGCAGCCTCGTCCTTCACATCTTGTATTTAGTCTTTTATTGCGCCGCCTTAGGGCATTTAATGAGTCTCCCCCTTATCTTAGCGCTGCTTTTATCTTAGACCCCAATAAGGGCCAATAAGGGGTTTGTGTGTGCATTCCATATGTGCCGTTTTTTCTTCTTAAATAAGGGGGCGGAGCCCACCTTAGACCCCCACAGGAAGTTTTGGCCCCGTATTTGGCCCCGTAAATAAGGGCTCCGCCCTTAAACCCGGGTCTAAGGGGGGCGATACCCCCGTAAATGAGTCGTAAATAAGGGCTCCGCCCTTAAACCCGGGTCTAAGGGGGGCGATACCCCCATGAATGACTCCAGATTTTGGCCCCGAATGCGGCCCTTTATTTTCTCTTCCCTTAGTTAGGGGGTTTTGGCCCCGTATTTGGCCCCGTAAATGAGTCGTAAATAAGGGGAAACCCCCATTAATGACTCCATATTTTGGCCCCGAATGCGGCCCTTTATTTTCTCTTCCCTTAGTTAGGGGGTTTAAGGGGTCTCCCCTTACTTAGGGGGGTTTAAGGGGTTTCCCTTTATAAAATTGAAATAATTTTTTTTCTCTCTTTTTAAATTATTTAAGAAGAGAGAACATGCCACCGGTCATCATGAACATTAATGCCGCAGAATATAAAGACAAAATGGCAGCGTTTGATTTTGATTGGACTCTTGTTTCTCCAAAGGGCGGCAAGACTTTCCCATCTGACATTGATGACTGGGAGTTGTTGTATCCCTGCATTCCTGACAAACTTAAAACATATTATGAAGAAGGCTATATGATTGTCATTTTTACAAATCAGTCTAAATCTTGGAAGCTTCATCAAATTGAGGTAGTTGCAAAATCATTCAATATTCCAATCTTTGCAGTGATTGCTACGCAAAAATCCGATTATAAACCCAACCCTTCTTTGTTTGATGTCTTTATTGGTGATCACTCATTTCTTAAAGACGAGTCCTTCTTTGTAGGAGATGCGATTGGACGAAAGGGAGATTTTGCGGACAGCGATAAAGTGTTTGCACAAAACATAGGTGTTAAGTGTCAAAGCCCAGAGGAGTTCTTTAGTGCTAAGCAAGAGCAAAAAAATGTGGAAATTCCGACACTAACTTTATCTAATTCTAAACAAGTCGTTATTATGGTTGGTTATCCAGGTTCGGGCAAAAGCACTATTGCTAAAAAGATTTGTGAAGACGAGCAGTTTGTTCTTGTTCAAGGAGACGTTCATAAAACATCAGCAAAAATGATTAAAGCAGCGTTGCCATGTGTTAAAGAAGGCAAGTCTATCGTGTTTGATGCCACAAATAGTTCGTGCAAAAAAAGGAGTGAATATATAGAATTTGCTAAAAAGCATAACATGTCTGCGGTGTGTGTTTATGTGTCTACTTCTTTGGAATTATCATATAAACGCAACAAAGAAAGGGACCCAGAAAACCAAGTTCCAAAAATTGCTTATAGCGTATATACAAAGCATTTTGTAAATCCAAGTGTAGAAGAAGGGTTTGAAGTTATTGTCTTGTAAGTAAGGGGAGACCCCTTAAACCCCCATAAATAGGGGAGACCCCTTAGACCCCCTAAGGGCTCCCGCTAAGGGCTCCGCCCTTAAACCTGGGTCTAAGGGGGCAAGGCCCCCTTAACTTAAACCGAAGGGAGTAAACTGTGCTTAATATGTAATTCATGCGTGCCGTTTTTTCTTTTAATAAATATTAAATAAGCTATTAAATTTTATCAACTTTATATTATTTTTAAACTTAAAATAATATTTAGTAATATTATACTATTAATGGAGGTAATATATCCACAAAATCTACAACTAGAGACATTAATTCAATCAACGAAGGCATTAAATCCACAAAATCCACCAACAGAGACATTAAAGGAGGAAGACCAAAAAATTATTAAAATTGATAGTTTAAACTGTGTATTTACTAATAAGAAAGTAGTAAATAAGATTTTATTAATATTTGAGATTAAGGATATTAACGACAATATTATAAACGACATTAGTGAAATTAAGGTAGCTAAAGTAATTACACATCCAAATCATTTGCATGACGAACAACTCGAAACATTTACAACTCATTACAGTAGTATAATGTCACAAGAAACGAAAAAAAATTATAAATGTACATTTATAGATGTTGGTGGTATGTCGAGTATTAGATTAAAAAACCTACTGGAAACCACCGTCCCGTTATATGACATACCATCTAAATTAGTTGAACTTGCACCTAACTCTTATCGTGTAATTACAACAAAAACAGAAACGTATAAACACCCGAAATTAATTTCATCAAGTTATAAAAAAACATTTTGGTATAAAACCCCAAAATTAGATTTATCAAGTTATATAGAAGCTTCTAAATCATCTATAGAAGCATTTGTAAAAAACTTTGTAGATAACTTTACTTCTAACTTAAAAACAGAGAATGAATTATTAAGTATTAAAGGAAACTGTAATGGCATACCAAACCAAAATACTGTTCAAAGAACTGGTGAAATTATAAAAGAAATCATAAGAAAAGTAGACGACATACAAAAAACCCCATTTGTAATTACCTTTAATTATAGTCATATAGAACAAATAATAAATGATAAGGTAATTTATTTTAGAAATGATTTACTACCAGAAAATTTTGAAAAGTATACTATAATTGATAAAGATAACAAAAAGTCCTTAAAGATTAAAATTAATGGAACTAAATTTAATGTACCCGACCGTGAGTGTCAGCCAGATATTAATTTTGATTCAACTAAAACATATACGATTACAAATTTATCTAATAGAACAATCGACATGTATACAAACATTTATTTAGACAAGACTTTTGGTAATGGTAATATAACTACAGGAAATATAGCAACAACCTCCGCAACATTTTCATTTAATAACGACATTAAAAAAGTTGGCAAACTATTTGAAGAGATAACTAAAACCGCAACTCGTATAGATTCTATTGCGACTGTCACGGGTGGTAGACGTAAATATAGGTATAGTCGAAATCGTAAAATAAAAACCAAAAAAAGAAAAACATTTAAAAATAAATGATAAATTACTTTTAAATGTTTGACTTGTATCACACAATGATTATGTATTCCAATAACGTGCCTGTATGCGGTCCTTTATTTTCTCTTCATTATCTTTGGCGCCGCTTCCTTATCTTTGGCGCCGCTTTGTAAAGCGGCAGTAAAGCGGCAGTAAAGCGGCAGCAAAGCGGCAGTAAAGCGGCAGTAAAGCGGATAAAATTGAAATAGTTTTTAAATTGTTTTTAATATTACAAATCAAACAAAACACTAATGGAGAACTCGGCCCTTACTTCTGTTATTGCTGCTGCGGATTCTAACGTTAAGGAAGCAATTAAAAAATTGGCAGCGGCTTCAAGAGTTGCCGCAGCTGCCATAGAAAATGAAAAGCAAGCTAAAAAAACTCTTAAGCTTGCTGAAAAACAAGCAAAAGAGGCTCGCAAAAAAGAAACAGCCTCTCTCAAAAAACCTAAAAGCAATTCTCAAATTGCATATCAATTATTTGGAGATGACTTGCGCAAAAATGGAGAGAAAATCTCCATGAAACGTCAAGGCGAACTCTGGAAGATGGCAGACCAACCATTCTGGCTTCTTAAAGTTCATGCCCTTCAAATTCGCCAAAACGTCTAAATTTTTTAAAATCTAGTTCTTCTAGTTCTTCTAGTTCTTCTAGTTCTTCTAGTTCTTCTATTTTTTTTTCTTTTTGTACCTCTTCCTCCAGATCTTTCACTCTCGCTGAAAAGCTCACTTGACCAAGTTGGTTTAGATATGCTGGCATCAATTTCTAATGCGCTGGGTCTGGCATTTTCTATGGGCGGAACTGCAGTGCCGCTGGAGGGTGCAAATGCGGCAGCGGAGGCGATGGCAGCAGCGGCGAGTGCAGCGGTGGTCCATGGCATCCGCTTAGAGCTGCTGGACTTGTAGGTTCTGTTTGCACGTGGAGGGCTCTTAGAAAGCCTCCGAGCAGTACGCGGGGGGCTCTTAGAAGGTCTTCGTGTCCGTTGTGTATAGTTTTGTGTATAGTGCGGCTCCTGCTCCAGCGGTTGTTCCTGCTGCCGCCGCAACTCCTCTTGCCGCAGTAACTCCTCTTGCCGCAGTAACTCCTGCTCACGGCGTACCCAATATACATCCGATTGCGAGTTCCGTTGCCGCCACAACTCCCGTTGCTCCTGCTCCTGGCGTTGCTGATACCTATCCGCTCGCACCTCCTGGTCCGCCTGCATTGCTTGCCACGCCCGCTGCTGTGAGGGGGACATTGGTGTCCCGGGCGGCGGCGGAGGCCATTGCTGGGGCGGTGACCGCCGCCGCGGTGACTGCCGCCGTTGCTGGGGTGGTGACTGCCGCCGTTGCTGGGATGGTGACTGCCGCCGTTGCTGGGGTGGTGACTGCCGCCGCGGTGACTGCCGCCGTTGCTGGGATGGTGGCTGCTGCTGTTGCTGCGATGCTGATGCCGTCTGGCTTCTCGGCGGGTTAATATTTACGTAGGTGCGGCGCTTAGCATCATCAGAAAGCGTCTCGTTTGCCGCGTTAAGCTTAAGAGCTGCTGTCTTGAATATTTCACCACCGTCATTCTTGTCAGGATGCACCATCAGGGCAAGTCTCTTGAATTCCCTTTTGATGTCAGCTGATGTGGCGTCGCGTTGCAAGTTTAAAATCTCAAAAAAGTCTTTTTCCTTATTGATGCGTCTCGCCTCCGCCTCCGCCTTCGTCGTTTTTTCTGCTGCTTTTGTTGCGGCTGCTGCTTCGGCAATGAGTTCTACAACAACCTGTTTTCCAGTATTTTTCCCTAAGTTTTTCGGGAGCCCGAACATTCCACCAACCTGCTTTCTATAGAGTTTATTGCGTCTGCTTCTTTTATTTTTTTTTCTTTTTGTGCCTTGTCCGCCTGTTGCAGCGCTGCGAAGAAGCTCGCTATCTTCGCTATCCGTAAGATGCAAGCGACGTGCTGTAGACACCTGTGAAGTAGGCGGCTGTGGAGTAGGCTGAGTATCAGCTGTCAAAACCTGCGGCGGCTGCAGCTTCTGACTTGCATTCATACGGCGGGCCCATGCGCTGGGCGTCGCCGTCGCCTTAGAAGCCGCCGCAGTCTTGGCCGCAGTGGAAGTCGCCTTTAAGGGCACCTTGGCCGCAGTCTTGACCGCAGTGAAAGTCGCCTTTAAGGGCACCTTGAATGTTGGCTGCGGCCAAGACTGCGGCCAAGTTGGCGAGGGTGCCGATGATGCCGATGCTAGCCATGCCGCCGCTGTGGAAGCCGGCGTAGTGGAAGCTGCCGCCTTGGAAGCCGCCGCAGTGGAAGCCACCGCAGTGGAAGCTGCCGCCGTGGAAGCTGCCTCTAAGGGCACCTGGAATGTTGGCTGCGACCAAGACTGCTGCCAAGGCGGCGGCCAAGTTGGCGAGGGTGCCGAAGATGTCGGCGGCGGCGAAGGCGTCGGGGATGGCGGCAGGGACAAAGTGAGCGGCCGCTGAAAGGAAGTGACATCGGTGGGTGCACTTATGGGATAAAAGGTTGGCGGTGGATCATTATTTGGTAAAGAAGTAACTACTCTGGCGGATGGTTCTCTCGACACATAGGGTGGCGGTGGATCATCCTTCGGTTTGGGTTGGTTAGAAAACATTTTATACGCATCTTGTAGCTTTTTCTGCGCATTGTATAAGACCTCTCCTTCACCAGTATTTAAATACTTATCGGGGCGCAACATATCCAAAAGATTCAGATATTTCGCACGAATGGCCTGTGTTGTTGCATTGCGCGGCAGGTTTAAAATAATAAATAGGTCTGGAGGAGCATCCATGATGCGTCTTGCCTCCAACGGCCCCCATTTTTGTACCGAGACCTGGAACATTCCACCTATTGCTCTTGTCTGGCGTTTATTGCCTCTGCTTCTTTTTCTTTTTTTTGTACGTCTTTTTCCAGTGCCTAAGTTACGTAATTGTGCTTCCCTCCATTTCATGTAGATAGGATTATTGGCATAAAAATCATCCAGTTTTTCCTTATTCTGTTTATCTATTAATTCACCTTCCTCTTCCTCAAGAACATACATGTAGAGAGGATTCTTGGTATAAAATTCATTCAGTTCGGTCTCATCATTTTTATCTATTAATTCAAATTTTTGTTTAAGCTGTTGTTTTAATTCATCTGTCATCTTAGAAAGTTCTGTTATGAATTTATCAAAGTTGGCAGCACTAAACAAACTACTTGTCTCTGCCGCTGCTGCTGCGCTTTTTTTGCGAGATTCCGTCTCCGCCTTTATCCGCTCTTCTTTAGTCAAGAACAGGTTACTTTCAGCGCTACAAAATCCTCGGGGGCAAGTATCGGTATTTTTAGATGTATTTGGCATTTTCTATACATATTCTAAATATTATATTCTAAATATAATATTTAGAATATCTAGTTATTAAATTTTAAAATAAAAAATTGATTTTTATTTTTTTATTATAAGTTTGTCACATAACCAACCAACCAACCAATGAGCCTTCATCTCAAAATTGCAAATATTCAAACTTATACGCAACATATGCCAAAAATACAATATCTCACGGAGAGAGAACTACTTTCGCGGTCAATTACAGGCTGTATGCTGGACGAGTGCGAAATTAAAACTAGAGACGGGAAAAAAGTCTCAAGTGGGCGGATGATGTGGGATTTACTATTAGTTGATATATGGAAGTCTATTCCTAGGCAAAAATTACTAGAGAATACTACATTTAATTTCAAAGAGAATCTGGAGAAAGGATATTACTGGTGTCGAGAGATAAATATGGCGTGTCAATACAAGGACCAAGATGAGTCACTCAAAGAGATAATTACTCTAGTTAAAGCAAATGATCTAACTATTGATTTGTCTATTAAAGTAAGTCCAAACAATTTTATTGGTTTTAAAATAGAATAAAAATAAAACTAAACTAAACTAAAACTAAACTAAACTAAACTAAAACTAAACTAAAATTAAATGATTCTAATTTTTTTATTTAAATATATAACATTATATAATAACAAATAACAAATAACATCATGGATAACACAATGACAAAAACCACTATTTATAATATGAATACAGACACAACAATACAAACAGACGCAACGCTCACGGGTCGCAATGGAGTTCCTTTTTTTAGAAAGTTTGGGCCACCGCTTGTTAAAAATCACGCTTATTCAAAAGAAGTAGAATCCACAATTGTTAAAATATTAATGGAACATCCGCATCCAAATATAGTAAATTATTATGAAATTAGTGATAACTATATTGATATGGAACAATTATATACAGAAAAATCAAGTCCATCCTTTTTTGAAGTAGAACCAAGTAGTTATGAAAAATTAATAGAAATACAAGAAGTAATGTCAAAAGTAAAAGATTTTTTACAAGCCCTAGGAATTATATATATAGATTGGAAATTTGATAATTTGGCAAAATCTATAGATGGAACTTATAAATTATTTGATTTTGACGCATCAGGATTAATTGATTTAAAAACAAATGATTGGATACTAAAACCGCAGCCATATTGGAGTTATAAGAAAGCAATAGAAAACGGTTGTATAACGCCAAAAGAAATTGATGATTGGTCTTTTAACTTTAATATTATTGAAGAAGGAAAAAAATGTTTAAAATAAAATTTTAGTGTTTAGTCGTTTAGAATACATGTTTTTTTTATTATTATATATATAATGGAACAAATTTTTACAAATGTATATGAAAATAATGTATGGGGGAATAATAATAATACTGAATACAGTGGTAGCAGTGGTAGTGGAAGTGATATAGATTACAATAAATACAATTATGTTCCTATGTTGAAAAAAATTATAATTAGTAATAATATTAAAACAGTGGTTGATTTAGGTTGTGGAGATTTTAGATGTGGAAAATTAATATACGATGATTTAAATATTTTATATCATGGTTATGACGCATATAAAAAAATAATAGAGTATAACTCAAAACAAAATTCATTACCCAAATATTCTTTTACACATTTAGATTTTTGTAACAACAAAGAAAAAATTTTAACTGGAGAACTATGTATTTTGAAAGATGTTATACAACATTGGTCTTTAGAAAATATTTATACATTTTTAGATTATTTAGTTGAATCTAAAAAATTTAAATATATATTGATATGTAATTGTTGTCAACAAACACAACATAATACAAATATTCAAAATGGAGGTTGGAGACCATTAAGTTGCGAATATTTTCCATTAAAAAAATATAATCCAGTAAAAATATACAATTATCATTCTAAAGAAGTATCTATTATACAAATATAAAACGAGGTTTTAAATAGATTTATTAAGATCATTAATTGTTACTTATTCAATAGTTCTTTTTGTTCTGTTTTTGGGTTAGTCCATGTTGATGGAGTAGGTTCTTTATTATAAGTCACATTTACCTGCTGATTGTAGTTTTCACAATAATCTCCATAATGTTGTGATGCGTTCTTATTGTCACCTACTAAAACATATTTTTTTAAACATTCACAACAATAAGGAGAATTAAAATCATAAGATTTTCCATTAATAAATATTTTTGTTTTATTGAGCGCAAATTGAGTATGATGCATATAACGTGGATAGTGGTAATTCCATACACACTCAACAATATCTTCAGTGTCATCCGCACAATATTTATTTATGCACCATTTGGAGTGTGGAGTAAATACTCCAAACCGTTCAGCCAATTTTTGTTTTGCGAACATAAAACTACTATTATTCATTATTTTTTGTTGAAACTTGTTTAATGGTTCTACTTGTTGTGTCTCAAGATTATACCATGTAGAGGGGCAATAATCTTCATTAAAAGAGACATTTACTTGTTGAATTCCATAATAATAATCTCCATAGTGTTGTGAAACGTTTTTATTATTTCCCACTAAAATATGTTTTTTAAAACACTCACAACAATAGCAAGACCGAATCAAATATGGTTTCCCATTAACTATTATTTTTGTTGTATTTAATGGGTCTTGACGATATCCTCTAGTATGTTCATAAGCAAGAGAGTGAGCTTCCCATATATGAAGAACCGCATTCTCCGTTTCTTCACAACAATTAACATTCATGCATCGCGTCCATTCTCGCGGAGTAAAAGTTTCAAACCAGTGAGACAACTTTTGCTTCGCAATTGTAAAACTGCTCTTGGCACCAGTGTCAGTGGTTGACTCGCATATCAGTGACGTTAATTCTGTAATGTCCATTTTGTATGTGTATGTGTATGTGTATTATTTTATAATAGACATAAATAATTCAATTTTTTATAATTTAAAACTTTTTTTATTGTATAAAATATATTAACTTATAATAAGTTATGAAAACTAAAACCAAAATCAAAACAAAAACAAAAACCAAAATCAAAACAAAAACAAAAACCAAAAAGACATTTTTTTTCAATCCATCCAATCCAAAACTATCCTATGATGTGTATATAGATAAAAATCCAAATGACACAATTCATATAAAATATACAACCTTAGAGGATGTGAAAGCCACAATCGCAAATTTAGAAAAATTATACAAGCAAAAAAAATATTCACATAAACGTATTTGGCAAGTTGCAATGATTATGAGGGTGCGTCTAAGAGTATTACAAGCCAAAAAACCACTTCAATATAAGTTAGCCAATCAATATTTTAAATTTTTGGGCGATAGAACAAAACTAAGTGAACATGAACGGTATAAAAGCGTATTTAAAGTTTAGTAGTGGCGATGCCGGCGGCGCCTGCGGCGTTTTGTTTTATTGCGACGACTCTTAAGTAGTTTTGTTTTTTGGTTGCCGCCACCAGTGTCTGGCAAGTTTTCTTCTAAGTCTACTAAATTGCTTACTTCATCTTTTAAAATACGCAACAAAGTTAAATTACTCATATATGTAACATTCTTCAGCTTTTTTGCTATAAAAGTCATTTGTGTATCATTTGCTTGTTTCTGTTTAAATCTTCTTTGTCTCAGATTGGGATCACCTGCGACTAAATATGTTACAAAGTATTCTCTTGAGTCCAACTTATTTGTTGGCTTATCAATATGTGTAATAACACCTAAATTTGTATATAGTCGTTCGCTCCCGTCTTTTTTAAATTGAACAACTTGACCGATGTCAAATTGGTTATTATCCGGCAAAGTAATATCTTCAAAAATTGTAGTCAGGTTAGTTTTAGACGTTCTAGAACTAGACATTCTAGAACTAGACATTCTAGCTCTAGGACTAGGTGTAGGCGTTCTTGTAGGCGTTCTTGTACTCATTATATATATTATATTATATTATTTAGAATTTCTTAAATTTTATATGTTTTTCTCTTCTTACGTCGATTAACGAGTCTTCTTGTTTTTGATTTGCCTCCTGCGGCCATTGGATTTTCTGACCAACTATTAGTTTTACTTATTGTAGTGGGTTTTCTTGGTGTGATTTCTATTTTGGATTCTTTATGCGCTTTTGGATCTTTAGGAAATACAAATGCTCTGGCCTCCTCTTTTGCGCGTTCCTTATCTGATGGATTCATTTTAAGAATTTCTAAATCTTTTTTAAAGGTTTCTATTAAGTTGTCTGATAATGACTTTTCTAATATTTTTTGAATTCTTTCAGAAGTTAATATTTTCTTTCGAAGTGTTTCTGTAGGAAGAGAAAATATGCCTATAATTGCCACATTCTCTGGGCTTGTTGGATATGGTTTATTTTTTTTTAAAACATTATTTATAAATTTATCTAACGCGGGTATTAAAATCTCAGTAATTTGAGATTCATTGTCAAGGGTTTTAGTTGTAGTTTTTTCATTTAAATATGTTATAAGCGTATCAATATGCTTCGGTTTTTTAAATATATCAGATTCTAATATTTTATCAAATATGTATGTCGTACCAAAAGGAGTCGTAAAAAATCCAAAAATATAATAATATTTTTTTAGTACTTCTAAGTATTTTTTTGAATATTCGCCACCTTTTATTTTTAAACTTTTTTTAGAAGGTTTTAAATTATGTTTATTTCTCATATTTATTATATATATATATGTTTATAAAAATGTATCAAATTTAATATAAGTAAAATATTTAAATATACAGTGATTGATTTGTTACTACATATTTTAGAGTTAATTCAGGTATTTGTTTAACTTTTTGTAAAAGACTAAAATTTTCTAATAATGTACAAACCGTTTCTAATTCCTTTGCAATATTATTAATTTTAAGAATACATTTAATAAACTCTCCTAAAAATAATTCTTTACTTGTTTTCATATCTGTAATTAATTCGTGACATTTTGTTTCATCCCTTGCGTTACACCATTCAATCAAATAGTCAATTAACTCAAAATGTAAATTAAAATCTGCACCACTATTTAATTCATACTCATCTTCAATATTATAGTATTTGGTCATTGTATTATTCAAACTCTTTGCCATTTTTTTTACTTTTGGATTGACCAATTCATTTCCAGGAATTGATAATCGTAAATCATCAGAAATAGAAATATTAGTAAAACAACTTAATAATCCAACCAATTCACTTGCTGAAATATTAAAATCACAGGTTTCATACATATCGCCAAAGACAAGTGGATGAATTTCTTGAATATTCATTGCGACAATTCCTTTTTTTGTTAATTGTCCGTCTTCTTCTAAAAAATTGTTGGTTTTTAATACATTTATAATGTGTTTAATATTATTTTCAATATGATTAATAGTATCAAATCTGTAAAGTTCATTATTATTTAGTTCATTTTTTGTTTGTTTTAATTGTTCGTAATAAACTAAATCATTTTCAATGCTTGAATATTCCTCTTTTAAATTATGAATACTTTGTAATAATTTTTTTTTTTTTTTATTATTCACAATTTCACTATTTATAGTCAATTCATTAAATTTATTAATTATTTCAATTGGGGTTTTAACAATACTTTTATTATTAATAACATCTTCTTGTGCTTTCTTTTTTTCTTGCAATTCATTTTGTGTTTTATCATAATATGCGATTGCTTTTGCAATATCATTTTGTACAAAACTATTATTCATAAAACGAAGAATTTCATCAATTAATAACTTATTGTTATCACTATTAGTATTATTTCGTGCATTCATATTTAATATCAGGTTAAAACTAATTTTAAATTGAGAGTTTAACATTTTTGGGGGTCCAGTTAACATTTCTCTATAAGTATTAATTTCAGGGAGTTTAAATAAATTGGCACAATGAATTACATGACCTATAGTATCAATTCCTCTGCGCCCTGCGCGCCCAGCCATTTGCGTATATTCATGAGGTAATAAATCTCGCATTTTACTTCCAGAAAATTTGTTAAGTGATGTGAATACTACTGTTTTGGTAGGCATATTAATTCCAACAGCAAAAGTCTCTGTAGCAAAAAGTAGTTTAATGTATCGCTTTTCAAATAGTAATTCTACCATTTCACGAATGACAGGCATTATTCCGGCATGATGAATCGCAATACCTTTTTTAAGTAAAGCAATAACGCTTTGATATTCTTCTAATAAAATGTATTCTTTATAATTTTTAAACTTGGCCATTAATATTTTTTGACATTCGTGTTCTATAATATTTGGAATTGTATCCTCTTTTGTAAATAAATTAACACTTATTTCTTTTGCATAAAACTCTACATTTTTTCTTGAAAATACAAAACATAATGCTGGCAGCATATTATTTATGTTTAAATAGTTAACTAATTCATTTAATACATATGATCTTTTTACTGTGACTTTATTTTTAAATAAAAAGTCTATTATTTTTTCTGTTTTAAAATAATTAATATCATTAAATACTCCATCATTACTAGCAATTACAATAGGTTTATTCATAACCTCTTTAAACTTATGTTCTTGCGGGGTTCCTTTTACACCTGGAATAGCAAGTACTGATGGAGAAGTCGTCCATAAATAATGAGTTAATGGAACAACTCGTTCATGTGTTGTAATTAAATATAGATTTTTTTTATGGTTAGTCTCACTAGTATTACTATTCTTTTGTTTTTCTACCCATTCAGCAAATATATTAGGCGAGTCAATTGTTGCCGACAACATGATTAATTGCACATGTGATGGCAGCAACATTATAGATTGTTCCCATACTACACCTCGCTCGGTGTCGCCAATATAATGTACTTCATCAAATATTACGGCGCCTAAATCACATTCAATATTTAAATTAAAATGCAGTTCTAATGGTTTAGAGTTGATTGTATTAATTTTTCTATTGAGCAATGTATTGCGTAAAATTTCTGTAGTCATAATCAGAACATCTGCATCTGGATTATCTTTAATATCGCCTGTTAAAATGCCAAAACTAATATGAGGAAACTTGTTTTTAAAGTCATATAACTTTTGATTGCATAATGCTTTAATTGGACCTGTATAAATAACTTTTTTATTTTTAGATTTAAAATATTCAATTGCAAACTCTGCCGGCAATGTTTTTCCGCTGCCGGTGTGTGCAGTAATCAAACAATGGTCGCCTTTAATAATTGAATAAATCGCCCATTTTTGAAAATCGCTTAATGGAAACTTAAAAGTATTGAAATAATTCTCAGAATTATCACAGATAGAATCTTGTGGAGCAATAAACTCTTTAGAACAAATAATCACCATTATAAAATGAGTATGATATAATTAATAATATATAATCTATAATCAATTTTATATTATTTCCGTTATTATTAAATATAAATATTAAATATAATTATTAAATATAAATATTAAATATAATATATGAAAATTGCAATTTTAATATACGGAAGATTAAATAAATCTTTGGAATGTTATAATTATATTATGAGTTCTTTAAGTAATTATGATAGTGTAGATTTTTTTTGTTCTTCTGATAATTCAGATAATGACACATTATCTGATTTTATTAATAAATATAAACCATTATGTTATATAAATGATAAAGTAAATGTGGATAATTTTAAATATTTCTATGACTTTCCAAACCATCCGCACACACATATTGACAATATGATTCGTCATTTTATAAATAAAAAAAGAGTTTATGATATATTTTTAAAGTATAATGAAGCAAATAATAAACAATATGATGTAATTATGTATTTAAGAGCAGATTTACAAATCAATGATAATTTTAATTTTGAATATCCAAAAGATAATAATATATATATACCAATTGGTCAAGATTATGTGGATGGAATAAATGACCAAATTGCTTATGGTAATGAGAGTGTAATGAAAATATATTCTCAACTTATATTTAACTGTAAATTATTATTATCAAACAATCTTGCATATGTTCATCCTGAAACATTAACATTAGCAAATTTAAAATACAATAATTTGATAATAAATAGATTTGCATTATCATATAATTTAATACCAAATAGATTTACAGTATCATATAAAAAAAATTAAAAACTCAAAAACTAAAAAATATAAACTAAAAAATATAAACTAAAAAATATAAACTAAAAAATATAAAAAAATTACAAAAGCACACAGATAAGTATATTTTTGAATGGGACCCAATAAATGCAATTAAATAGAAAAACAAATTTCAATTTTACTATTTTACTATTTTACTATTTTACTATTTTACTATTTTACTATTTTACTATTTTACTATTTTACTAAATAATAAAAATATAACTTAATATTAAAAATTATAATATTATAGTATTATAGTATGCAATGACTTATATAATTGGCAATAAATATGAAATTATAGAAGAAATAGGGCAAGGGTCTTTTGGAAAAGTATTTCGTGGTAAACATATTAGAACAAATTATCACAGATAGAATCTTGTGGAGCAATAAACTCTTTAGAACAAATAATCACCATTATAAAATGAGTATGATATAATTAATAATATATAATCTATAATCAATTTTATATTATTTCCGTTATTATTAAATATAATTATTAAATATAAAAATTGATTTATTTATTCCAAAAGATTTAGAAGAATATCAACTATGACAACAAAACATAATTTAGGGCAATATTTTACAACCCATAATGAACTTAAAGAAAAGATATTTGAGTTTATCTTAAATAATCCATCTAATATTTTAGAACCATCTATAGGACAAGGTGATTTAATTACATTTATTACACATAAAATACCAAGTATAATATTTGATATGTATGAAATTGATACAAAAATTAAATTATTGGATAATATACAAAAAGATAAAGTTATTTATGGAGATTTTATGACACAAACAATTACAAAAATATATAAAACAATAATAGGAAATCCGCCTTATGTTAAAACTAAAAAAGCGAACTTATATATTGATTTTACAGAAAAATGTTATAATTTACTTGATGAAAATGGTGAGTTGATATTTATTGTTCCTTCTGATTTTCTTAAATTAACAAGCGCATCAAAATTATTGAATAGTATGATGACAAATGGAACATTTACTCATATATTTCATAATCATAATGAAAAAATGTTTGAAAACGCATCTATTGATGTTATAGTTTTTAGATATTGTAAAAATAGTTTAATTGATAAAAAAGTATTATATAATGATAAATTACTTTATATTACAAACAGTAACGGATTAATTACTTTTGGAGAAGAAAAAAATAATAATAGTGTATTGTTTCAAGACTATTTTGACATTTATGTTGGTCTTGTTAGTGGAAAAGAAGAAGTTTATAAAAATGAGGAACTTGGTAATATAGAAGTATTAACTGGTGAAAATAAAAATGATAAATATATTTATATTGAAAGTTATCCTTGTGATAATAACAAAATTAATGAATATTTATTAAATCACAAAAAAGAACTTATTGAAAGAAGAATACGAAAGTTTAATGAAAAAAATTGGTTTGAATGGGGAGCACTAAGAAATATTAGTGCTATAAATAGTAATCTTGATAAAGATTGTATTTACATTTATAATTTAACACGCAAACCTAATGTTTCATTTTTAGGTAAAGTTAATTATTTTGGTGGTGGATTAATTATGCTTAAACCAAAAAAAAAATGTGATTTAAATAATATAGTTTCATATATAAATAGTAATACCTTTAAAGATAATTTTATGTTTTCTGGAAGATTTAAAATAGGTCATAGACAAATAAGTAATTCATATATTCCAAGTGATTATTTATAAATTTAAAGACCTTATATTTAACATAAACGTTTCTTTCCAAGATAGGTTAGGCTGCTGTAAACAATCAATAAATTGTTTTATTTTTTTGTCTATTTTTTCATATTTATATGTCCTATTTTTATTCCAACAAACTTGAAATGGCAAATTATTTATATTTGGGGTTAATAGTGTCAATCCTTTTACACTATTAATAATTATATCACTTGTATTTGTTTTATTTAACACAATGAAATAATAATCTTTTTTGTTATTAAAGTTATATTCTTTATTTTTTAATTTATTAAAAAGTATATTACTCATTTTACCATTGTCATAAGTGTGATCCATCATATGAATATCTAATATTTTATCGGTATAAGCATAGACACACATTGCTAAATTACCCGTATTATCGCTTGTCATTGTTGTTGTTGTTTTTATATTGATTGGAATCCATCCATAAATAGAATCATATGCTAAAATGTCATACCAATGTCTTTTTTCTGATTTTTTGATTCTTGCACCAAACTTTACAATAAGTAATTTAATTACTTCAGCTTCATCACTACAACTATTTATTCTACCATCTTCATTTTGACTTGAAAATTTAAATGCTTGTAACTTTAAATAATTTTGAATTTTATACATAATTAAAGGTAATTGTTTTAATCTCAAAATGCAACCCCTAAACCATGCTTGTATTTTAATAATTTTAGTTTTATCAATTGCTAATATTGGTCTTGTCTTTAGTGTTAGGTGTTTGTTAATAAATTTCATTCCCTCATTTTGATCAAAATCAAATTGTATTGCCAACAGTTTTACAATGCGTGAAATCTCCAGACTCATTGTTTTTTCCATGATTGCTTGTTGCGTGTGTATATGAGTCTGTGAATACAATAGTGTAAAAATAAAAAAAAAATAAAAACTTTCAATTTTATATTGACAAATGAAGTGGGTTTCAATAAATGCTATTAAATAGAAACATAGACAATTTCGGGCTCTGAGTATGGGTCTGAAAGAACAAAACTTATGAAACAGTCAAGGCAATATGGAGAGATAACAGTATATCTCTTAGAGCCAAGTTCCATAACTCTTTCATTGATGGCTTCTTGATGTTTATGTTGATAATTGTAAATACAATAATTATGAACGTGTGTACATATTTCCCATGTGTCTTCATAGCAGTTTTTATTTATACACAATTTTCGTTTGGTATAGTGTTTGAACTGACAAGCGAACATTATTTTATTGGTAAGAATTGAGTTTACAAACTTATAAGACAATTTAAAATTAATCAAATGGTTTTGATTTTTAAGAAAACTAGTAATATGAAGCACAATGTCAGTTGATAGTGCTTCCATTGTTTTTTATTTTTATAACTATAAAATTAAAAAATAAAATTCAATTTTTTCCACAGCAAACTTATTGGATAGAACTGGTGGCTTTAAGCGATAAAGAAGCATATCGTGCAAATTAATACCCACGGGTTCTTCGTGTTCTTTGCTTACGATGTTTTTTGCGCAAACTATGAGATTTATGAGATTTATGAGATTTTTTTGATCTCTTTCTTTTATAACCAGCGGCATCTCCCCTTGCTTCCGCTGCTTCCGCGGCTGCTTTAGCCATATTTGCAAGAAATGCGCGTCGCGTCTGCCGCGCCACTTCAGCCTCTTGCATAGCCTTCTGATCAAGTGCTGAAGGCGGAGGCGGCGGCAGGGCATCTAACATATCATTAAGCGCAGAATTCCAGCTTGATGACCCAATGCGCTCATCTGTCTCCTTCGCTGCCTCCTTCGCTGCTCGCCGCGCCTTCATCTCCGCTTGTCTCCGCGCAACATTAAATGAGTCCGCCGCATGCTGCGCCATTTTCTCCTTTTCTTTTTTACTTTTCTTTTTTTGTATTGCCCAACTATAATCAGTCACTTCAGTATCAACTACAGGCGTCATCCTTCTTTCTGCCACTTTCTTTTTCCTTTCAATACGGCCGTATGGATTGACACCTCCAGTTTGGCTTGATGTCATTGCCCCCGTTGCTGCATACTCTAAAATATTTTCCATTTGGGAATTTACCATTTATATATATTACAAAGATATAAAATTATATGAATAATTTTATTCTAAATAATTAAAAATATAACTTAATATTAAAAATTATAATATAATAGTATGTAATGACTTTTATTATTGGTAATAAATATGAAATTATAGAAGAAATAGGCCAAGGTTCTTTTGGAAAAGTATTTCGTGGCAAACATATTAGAACAAACGAAGAAGTCGCAATTAAAATACAATTCAAATCAATTATAAATGTTTTACAACATGAAGCCAAAATATATAAACACCTTGAAAATACTATAGGAATACCAACAATGAGAAATTATGGACATGAAGATGGATTTCATTATTTAATAATTGATTATTTAGATAAACCATTAGACAAATTAATAATGACAAAACCGGAATGTCTTTCTTTTTTTATAGAGGCAGTGAAAGTTATTGAGACAATTCATAAACTTGGAATTATTCATCGTGATATTAAACCGGATAATTTAATGATTAAAGAGATAAATCAATTATATGTAATTGATTTTGGATTATCAAAATGGTTTTTAGATAGTAGTGGAAACCATATAAAAGAAAAAACTAATAAACCAATGATAGGCACTATTAAATATAGTAGTATAAACATCCATAATGGAATTGAACCAAGTCGGCGCGATGATATTGAAAGTTTATGCTATAGTTTTATCTCTTTATATGAAAAAGAACTAAGGTGGTCTAAGTTATGCGATGAATTAAAAAAAACCCCTGAGATTGACGAAACCGACGAAACCCGCCAAATTGACGAAACCGACGAAACCGACGAAACCGACGAAACCGACGAAACCGACGAAACCCGCCAAATTGACGAAACCGACGAAACCGACAAAACCGATAAAAAAAAAATACTTTGTGAGAAAATTAAAAAATTAAAATTAGATTATAATTTATTTCTTGATTTGCCGGGAGAGTTTTTAACAATATTATTATATGTTAGAAACTTAAAATTTGAAGAGGTTCCAAATTATAAATATATAATAAATGTAGTAAAAAACTTATTAGACAATTTGACAAATACTAATATACTAAACTAAACTAGAGTTTTAATATAGAAGATTATAATGTTTTATACCTTTTACCATTTAAACTCTGGTGTTGTCATATAATAAATTTTTATTTTTAATTTTATTATATGTTAATAAAATATAATGAGCATACATTTGGTATTATATTCTAATAATGAACCATTTAATACAACAAAAAAAAATATTATAGAATCTATACACAAATATACACAAAAACAATTAATTATACATGATTATAATTTAGAAAAAATTAAAGAAAAAAAATGGTTTAATCTTATAAAAGATTTACCTTTTATAAATAATAATGGTAGAAGAGATGGATATTATAATGCTTGGAAAGCATTTATAGTAAAAGATGTTTATGATCAAATTAAGGATTGCGACATTTTATATTATGTTGATTGTTCTCAATATTTTCCAACTGGATTTAATGAAAATATAGATAAATTGTGTGATATTGTACATGAACAATTATGTGTAGCAGGGAGCATTGGAGATGATGTAATGAATAATAGTTTTTGCTGTTGTGATAATATTATAATATGGAATAAAATTATTCCAGATAAAAACAATAATGAATATTTAAACAAACCACATGTATTAAATTCATGGTTTTTATTTAAAAAATGCAATTTGAATGATGATTTCATAAACGATTGGGTATATTTTTCATGTTATAAAGATAACGAGATTACTTATCCTTTAGTAACTTACCATCATACAGCAGACCAAAGTATATTTAATATTCTTGTTGTAAAATATAAAAAACCTATTTTTTATCATGACAGTATTAAGCATAATGAAAATAAAAATAAAAATGTAGTATTAAATATCATTAATAATTCTACAAACACTAGTAAATATTTTATTTATTTATAATTTTGTAGTTACACTTTTTAAATTATTTTAAACTAAACTATAGTTTTTAATAACAAAGATTATAATGTTTTTTATATAGATATTTATAATTTTCAATTGAAAGTTTCATTTGATTCATAATTGTATTAATTTCTATAAAGTTTTCAGTCGTAAGTATAACTGGATGCAGTACATAGTTAGAGGGATAAAGACATTCTTCTGTATATTTTTTAATAGTATAACCACTATTGAATAACATTGTGTTATATGTCTCATCTGTTATTGTAATATATTTACTATATAATGTATAGAGTTCATTCAGTTTTAAAATATGTTGCCGAAAGCGGGTCATTATATTCATATTTAAAAGGTTTGTTCTATAATCTTTCATATAAATTGAAGGATTATTACCATAATTTACAGCATAGGGAGTTCCAAATAAACGGTCAATCCTTCTGCAAAGTATTTTTCGCAATGATTTATTATAGTTTTCAATATAATGAGGTTCTCTCATATAAAATAAGATGTGGCATTGAATATCGCGAGGCATATTTTTAAACTTTTGTAAATATTTGCGGGAATGATATGCTCTATATATTTTTTGAATTAATACAACATATTTATTTGCGTATATGGCAGCATGAATAGAACAAAGCTTGGTTGCGTTACACACAAAACTAAAATTTTTTTTACATTTACGATTTTTTAAAGTAAAGCACTGACAACGTTTGGACATCGCAAAAGTGTTACTCTTATTAGTAGATTGTATTTAAATAATAAAAATTTTAATTTCAATTTTATATATTAAGTCATAGAAGCAGTTTAAGCGAAAAAATTAAGTAGACAAAAAGAAAATAAATATTTTTAAACAAACTATAAAACCTTTTACAAAATTTCAATTTCAATTTTATATATTGATTTGTAAAAAACAATTGCGAATTATGCGCAAGGATACAGGAATTTTAAGTGAGAAAAGGTGTAAATGATTTTCTACTCTCTTATATAAAAGTGGGTACTCTATTTCAAGATATTTATCGCGTGACATTATTCATATATATATGAATAATTAAATTTATTATATTTATAAAAAAAGTCTAGAAAAATGATATAATATAATTCTTCACAAGATTTAATAAATACTTCTCTCAAACGCGTTTAATCTTAAAAGTTTATGATGAGGCATCATCCCTTGTTCATTTCTAATACTATCTTCAGGCATCTTGGCATAAGTAACCAGCGGCGCAAATCTAAACTCCGCAAAGTTCTTAATTGTTCTTAATTGTATTGCCTTACTATTGCGGTCAACTTTTTTGGCACTTTTCATATAACACAATACTAAATATAAATTGTATTTTTGGCATAACTTAAACCAGAGTTGAATTGACGCCGTCAAATAGATATAGTTAATATTCTTTTTTTTCAAACTATCACTAAATGCCAAGCGATTATAATAGTGCATTAAAATTTCTGATGTGTTGCCTAATGCATTTGCCCAATAGTGTCTCAAATACTTGGCCCGTGGATAATGCGATTCGTTCATAATTATTAAATCCTTATAAATATCTTCAATAACTTTGTCTTTTAAATTAGAGTTAATAACATTAAAATTATTGTAATAGATTGAATTTATTGAATATATTGTAATGTTGGAAATATATTCAAGGCTATAATGGGACAACTTATAAAATGCTTCATGACGTTCTTTAGCGTTTTTAAAATGATTTCTAATCGTGTTAACAGCATTCACTTTCATAAACTCATAAATAATATCCACAATCTCATTAGGTAGCGATAGCACTTCTAATAAAAGCATGTATGACATAGATTGATTGATGGATTGATAGATTGATTGTTTGGGTCTTGTCTTAAACAAACTATAAAATATTTCAATTTTATTCATCTTAAAGAGAAAGAGAGTTAAAAATAACCAAAACACATAAAAAAAAAGAATCGCAAAAACACACTTTATAAAACTAAACATTAATAATCTAATAATTCCTTCGCTCTTGAGCATTTAAACTCAATAATGTATGATGAGCAATTAACTTACTATAACAAAGATTTTTGCAATAATCCGCAGACTTCATAGTAACTAGTGGCGAAACTCTAAACTCTGCAAAGTTTTTAATAGTCCGCGTTCTCAATTGAATTGCCTTAACAACATGATTATTTTTTTTAGCACTATTAACATAAAATAACGCCAAATAGAAATTGTATTTTTGACATAACTTAAACCATAGTTCAATACACGCTTTTAAATAATTATAATTAATATTATTCTTTTTTAAACTATCACTAAATGCCAATCTATTATAGTAATACATTAAAATCTGTGAAATATTATTTAACACACAACGCCAAGCATTTCTTGAATAATTGGCCCTTGAATAATGTGAACGATACATAAGTGCTAAATTATTAAATAATTTAGTAATAACTTCATCTTTAAGATTAGCATGCACAACCAAATTATTATTGCCAGTTATTGAATATATTGAAAACGCTGAAATATATTCAACTCTATAATTTGCCAAATATACAAACACATCACAAGATCGCTTAGCTGTTTTAAAGTAGGTACCAATTGTATTTGCCGCATTCACTTTCATAAACCCATAAATAATATCCACAATCTCATTCGGTAGCGCTAGCACTTCCAATAAAAGCAAATATGACATAGATGGATAGCGTTAATTATCACAATAAATAATTAAAAATAAAATTCAATTTTTAAATTCATATATATATATATATATGACAAAAACAAAAAAAGTGGGTGGCACCAGGACTTTACTAAAAATTCCTTTTAGTTTTAATAATAAACTAGTATCTTGGATTGCATCTCCAGTAGATAGACATGACTTTAATTGTTTAAAAGTTTTTATTGCATTATATATTTATAATAATGTTGATGATTCGCAAATAAATAATGAAATTAGAAAAGTGTTTGATTGGCTTGACACTTTTGTTGTAGAAAATACTAAAAACTTTCTTAGCATAATTCACTTTCTTTTTAAAGTAGACTCAAAAAAAAACCAAACCTTATGTAACAATAATTTATCTGGTGTAAGTTCTGGTGATATATTGCCACATTTAGCAATAGATCAATATCATATAGGTTGCAAGTTTGAGCTCACAATGAACGGCAAAAAGAAAATAGATGGGCACTGGGAAGAAGCCAGTATAGTTTGGACACCTGACCGATCAACCGGCGGTATAAGAGAAACAGACCCAGATATTATATTATGCATGAATTACATATATCCACTTTTCTTTTTATATATTAACTATTGGTTTGTTTTTTATGGTATAAATATTTTAAAGCTACCAATAGATGATACTGAAAATATGTTTCAGTATAAAACATTGCGAAAAAAAAACGGATACCCATCGCAAGTTGATACAACAAAGGACAGTAAAGAAATTAAAAACGCAAAAGCCCTAACACAAGATTTATCAAAAAGAAAGGATGATCGTAGTTGTCAAATAGCTAAAGACTATGAGAGACAACCATCAGTATGTTCAGATTTTTGCAAAATGTTGGATATAACCGAAGATGATATACAACAAATAATAAACGAAAAAAACATAGATAACTTTATTAAAAAAGAAAATTTTAAAATTATAAATTTATATTTTAATATACTTACACAAACAGCGCCACCATCGCTGTGTCTGCAAGAGCGGCCGACGCCAGAAAGGCAGTTTTGTCCGCCGCAACGAGGAATATTGAGTCGGTCAGCTGTCTTGCCATCGCCAGCGGTCTTGCCATCTCCAGATGTCTTGCCATCTCCAGATGTCTTGCCATCTCCAGATGTCTTGCCATCTCCAGCATCTGCCGACACCAGTTCCTTATCAATTTCCAGTGTGAGCGGGCCACCGCCACCACTAACTACACCTGAAGAGAAGCGAGAGGACCCAAATGATCACGTATTTTATACAAAGTCAGAATTTTTATATTTTTATGGTAACGATGAAGAATGGAATAGAGCTAAGAGCACAGCATCTTTGGCAAAAGGAAAATATAAAACACAAGTGAAGAAAAAAAAAAAAAAAAAAAAAAAAAAAACAAAAAAAAAAAAAAA
>Ga0209190_1000698_pt1 | contig 24308 bp, 30 predicted proteins | sample M_140205_XF_Meta_FD_187315 | JGI IMG/M metagenome (GOLD analysis project Ga0209190, IMG submission 187315) | Freshwater microbial communities from Lake Montjoie, Canada to study carbon cycling - M_140205_XF_MetaG (SPAdes) (version 2) | ecosystem: Environmental > Aquatic > Freshwater > Lake... | reverse complement strand
GGGAGCGGGTGCATTGATACGCACACGCCTAACTTCTTTAACTGCCCAGTTATCCCAGTCAATCTCAATACGGCTGTACTCCATGCGGCCTACGCCATTGGTGGTTGTGTCTCTACGCACTCCCACCAGGTAGTAATCATCTAACCACTGAACAACGCGGCAATCTTCTTCACCGACAAACTCCCAAATAGGTTCAACATCTAATTCAGATGTATCTACTTTGGCATGGTCAGTCATCTCAAGATCATCATTGAGGCGGCATAGGTAATTGACCGTTACAAGGCGGCGATCCTTTTCGGGGTGCAGGTACGACAGTGGCCCAAAACGGCTAGGAAACTTCTGCTCATTTTCTGCGTGGTACAGCGTGTAATTAACATGGCGTAGGTTCACAAGAATGTTGCCTTTATCATCAATAAAAATTGATGGGTTCATTAGCCCAGTGCCGCTAGTTAATCCATGAGGGATTACTAAGGGCGCAAGTTTGCCACCGTGGTGAACTGCCTTCTCTACTAAGTTCATAAACCTTACAATACATGAAGTTGCAAAAATCGCTATCATTACAACACGCCTGATTTACAAGAGGCATAACAAGGGAGATACGCATGGGTCTGCGTGACCGTATCGCAAGAGCAATAGCAACAAGCAACATTGAAAAAGGCCCTAGATTGCCTGCGGGTTCTGTAACCATGACTGAAAATGACATGCTCAATCAAGCAGGCGGCCTTGCCATGCAACAGACATACGGCAACAATGTTGCACTCCCACGCGCACCATTTAGCGCAACAGTTCCATTTGGCCCAGGCAATCCAATTATTCCTGGTGCGATTAACCCAATCAATCCCGCAACTGGACGGCCTGAACCGCGCCGTTATGAATACCAGGTTGCGCAGAACATCAACATTGTTCCAACACGGCTTGTACCGTTTCAAACATTGCGTGATGCAGGAGATAGCATTGACATTCTGCGCCGTTGCATTGAAGTAATTAAATCTAAAATTAACGGACTTGATTTTGACATTGTTCTAGGCAATGACGCATCAGAAAAGATTGCGGCTGAGTCAGGTGGCGATCATGTGCGCGCTATGGCTAAAGCCCGCGAGAAGTACACAGATGAAATTAACCGCATGCGCGAGTTTTGGGAAAACCCTGATAAGGCAAATGGATACACATGGCAGGACTGGATCAACATTGCTGTTGAGGACATTCTTGTAATTGATGCGTGGGCTATTTACCCACAGCCAACAGTAGGTGGAGATCTATACGGTTTCCAAATTCTTGATGGTTCAACAATTAAGCCATTGATTGATGACCGCGGTATGCGTCCATTGCCACCCAACGCGGCGTTCCAACAAATCCTTTACGGTTTCCCACGCTCAGAATTTTCTGCAACAGAAGAAGATCCAAAGGCAGATGGTGAATTTACTTCTGATCAATTGGCTTACATGGTGAAGAACCGTAGATCAACAACTGTTTATGGATTTAGCCCAGTAGAGCGAGCGCTTCCACTGGCTGACATTTACTTGCGCCGCCAACAGTGGATTAGAGCAGAGTACACAGATGGCGTATTGCCTGAACTTATGTTTACAACTGATGAAGATTGGGGAACTAACCCTGATCTCTTGCTTGCTTATGAGCGTATTCTTAATGATGATTTGGCAGGACAGACACAACAGCGCAAGCGCGCCCGCCTATTGCCAAAAGGTTTAGCGCCTATTGTTAATGATGGTTATGGCGAGAAGTTCAAAGACACACTTGATGATTATTTAATTACTTCTATTTGCGGACACTTTGGCGTACAACCTGCGGAAATTGGTTTTTCACCAAAGGGCGGATTAGGCGGGGCTGGTTTCTCAGAAGGACAAGCAGAGAACGCAGAAGCAATTGGCATTGGCCCGCTTGCTAACTGGATCGCAAAGCAAATCACAAACCTTTCATACACATACTTAGGTATGCCGCGAGAACTTGAATTTAAGTTGCTTACATCAGAGCGCAGAGACACAGAAGAAAATGCGCGTAAGAACCAAATTGAAATTACATCTGCGGGTAAGTCAGTTAATGAGCGCCGTTCTGAACTAGGTTTGCCATTGCTTGATACACCACAAGCAGACATGCCAATTCTTGTAAGCGGAGCAAGCGTTTACTTATTCTCACCTGATGGATTGATTGATGCGGCTACTGCTTCTGTTGCTCCAACATTGAGTGGCCCTGATGCAACACCTGATGCTCCTGTAACTCCTGACACGCTTGAGGAAAAACCTGCAACAGAGGTTAAGCCTGAAGAAGAAGAAGTAACAGAAGTAAAAGCATTTATGAAATGGGCGGCAAAGGGCAAGCGCGCAAGACTCTTTGAGTTCAAATCATTAGATCCAATTGTGGGAGATGCTCTTAACCGTTGTGCTTTTGATGGCGATTTAGAAACCGCTAGGGCGCTGGCTAAGGCTTATCTAACATGATTGAGGGCGCTCTTGAGGCAGACGGGCGCATAGCGGCAAAGAACGCAGTAAAGATTAGAGCGGCACTGCGAGAGTTGGCGGACTTCAAACAAGTCTTTAACGCTTATCAGGAAACGCACCCTGTAACTACAGATAACCTTGCAAGGGATCGCGCTCGCGCCCGCGCATGGGCGATTATGAATTTAACTAACTTGCGTACTGAGGCGCTTGCTTCTGTTTTATGGCGCACATGGGCTGAGGCTTATGTTCTAGGTGAAGTTGCCGCTGGTGAATGGATACAAAGAACAGAGGCTTTGAATAAGGCTGATGACGGCTACATTGATTGGTCTAAATGGCAACCAGGAGATAGAGCCGCATCATTGATGTTGCGCAGGCCCCAGGCATTTCAAAAAATCTTAGATCAGACAAACGCAAGCATTAGAGGCATGACTAAAACAAGCATTACAGACATTGGTAATGCCCTGGCTGACTCCATAGATTTAGGTTTAGATGCAGAACGCGCCGCTGTTTTGATTGGAAGGCATGTGGCAAGCCCTGCAAGAGCGCTGACAATTGCCATTACTGAGCAGAACCGTGTCATGTCTATTGCCACAATTCAGCGTTACAGAGAAGCAGAACTTGAGAAGATGGAATGGCATGTGTCAGATCCATGCGACAAGTGCGCTCAAAACGCTGGCGTTGAGGTGCAAATTGGCAATACTTTTCCATCAGGTGCTACCCAACCGCCTGCTCACCCACACTGCCGTTGCGTGTTGCTACCTGTAATTCCTGGCATGAATGAAGAACCATCACTTGCCCCTACCGCTCCTGTAATTACTCCTAGCCCTGTTCCTGTTTCTACTGGGGCGTGGGCAAAAGTTACAGAAGAAGCCTGGATAGATCGCCAGGTTGCTAAAAGGGCAAGAGATCCGCTATTAAATAATCCTTACACTGAAATTCAATTGGGGATTTTGCGAGATCAAGCAAAAGATGCTGACATTTATCAAAAAGGTGTTCACATTTTGCGAGTAGATAGAAACCTGAAGAACCCACCTAGCCAAGAGGACATAAATCAGTTCATGCTTCATTTTGATGAAGTCTATGAAAAGTTACCTGAATGGCGTAAGTTTGATGCCAATGGCGTTGAACGCGGTTACAACTTGATCATCAATGGTGAGGCCGCTGGTGATACTTTGGCTTACACCTATTTGGGGCATGACACTATTTGGTTCTCAGTCAAAGACATTAAGAGCGCGGCAGATGCACCTAAAGATTGGAGAGGTTGGTTTATGCCTGCGGCAAATAACACCAATGAAAACCTTTACACCATTGCACATGAAATCGGCCACACTGTAGATAGTCCTGCAAACTTTGATACAGGTAGATTTACAGGCCCATTGAGGCGCAAATACCCTGATCTTTTCTCTAGGTATAGTAAGAGAAATACTAAAGAAACTTATGCTGAAGTGTTTGCTCAGTGGCTTTTAGGCGAAAGCAATGCTGTAACTGATGCCTTTGCTAAAAGATTTGGGTGGGATTTGAACGCAAAAGATTACTATGAACAGATTGATAAATGGAAACCTAACTTGCGCAGTGTTTTGATGGGTAACTAAGGAGGCATAATGAAAAGCAATGAACCGATTGATGAAGTCCTGGATTGGGAAGATTACGCAATCATGCCCAAATTTGAGTTGCAAGAAAGGGCATTGGCTGACGATAAGAAAGCCCAACGGATTTATTTAGAGCGTTACGGCAAAGAGTAACTTGATACAGTATGCAGTAAGGCTTTGAAAGGGTAACTATGGCTGATGGGTTTGTTCCGCCGCAAGAAGTGCGCAATAACGCAAAACGCGGATTAGAACTTAGAGAAAAGCATGGCCGTGGCGGAACAGCCGTGGGTGTTGCTCGCGCCCGCGACCTATCAAACGGAAAAGCATTATCATTAGATACATTAAAGAGAATGAACTCTTACTTTGCCCGACATGAAGTTGATAAAAAAGGTGAAGGTTGGGGCGTAGATAGTGCAGGTTACATTGCTTGGTTGCTTTGGGGCGGAGACGCTGGCAGAGCATGGGCTAAGAGAATTACCAGTGAACAGGAAAACAAGGAGAAATCAATGGCAAGCAATCTAACAACCACCTCATACTTTAGTATTGAGAAGGCTGATCGCAACGCAGACGGCACAATGACCGTTTACGGAAAGGCCACTGATGACTCAATTGACATTGATCAACAGATTTGTGATGGCGATTGGTTAAAGCGCGCAATGCCCGCCTGGTTTAAGTCAGGTGGAAACATTAGAGAACAACACAGCAACATTGCCGCTGGCGTTGCAAAAGAGTATGAGGCAAAGGCTGATGGACATTACATTGGCGTGTTGGTTGTAGATCCTGTTTCAGTTAAAAAGGTAGATGCTGGCGTACTCAAAGGTTTCTCTGTAGGTATTAAGAACCCACGCGTTGTAAGAGACGCAAAAGCGGCAAATGGCCGCATTGTTGATGGGCAGATTGTGGAAGTTTCTTTAGTGGATCGTCCTGCCAATCCCAATTGCCAATTAGTTTTGGCTAAATCTGTTGATGGTGAAAAGGATTTGGTTCAGGTAGAAGAATGGATTGAGAAGAAGGACGGCGAAGAAGATACATCTCAAGTAATTAAACCGCGTAAGGGTGAGCCTGCCGATAAAGAATTATACGCAGAGGTCATTAGAGCGGCCAAAGCAAAGTTTGATGTGTACCCATCTGCCTATGCAAATGCCTGGGTTGTTCGCGAATACAAAAAGCGCGGCGGCAAATACCAAGCAGAAAGCAAGAAAAAAGGTTTACAATCTGACGGTAATTTAATAAAGGAGAACCCAGTGGGAACAGAAACAATTGCCGTACCTGAGTCCATTTTGGGCGATCTTTTCAAGTTTGATAAAGGTGAGTATGAGCGCGCTCGCGAAGCGTTAGCAAATCTCATTTCTATTGAAGCGCAAGAAATGAAAGAGGGCCATAACGAAATCCGCTCAATTTCACACCTACTAGAAGCCGTTGCTCATCTCCATGCTTGGTATGAGGGCGAAGAAGCAGAAGGAGAAGTAATGGAAGAAACAGAAATTGAATTAGCGGCAAAAGAAGATGCTTGCCCTGCATGTGACAAGATGGGTTGCAAATGCACCGCCGCTATGAAAGAAGCCGCTATGAAGAAGAAGATGAAAGAAGCGGAAGCGCATGAAGATGATGACATGAAAGAAGGATCATACAAATCATCTGAAATTGCTAAGTGCTTAGAATGTGGTTGCACACAGCCAGGTTCAAATCACGGCATGACCACAACAAATGATTTTGCAAATGTATCAAAGCCTTCTCATGTAACAACAGCAACAATGATTTCATCAGGCGAAACCGCAGGTGTTCCATTCAACGCAATTGTTACTGACTCACAAGCAATTATTGCCGCGCAGTTAGGTACTAAATCAGTAGAAGGCGAAGAAGTACCCACTGAAGAAGCGACAGAAGAAGCAACAGAAGAAGTTTCTACTGAAGAAAAATCAGAAGAAAAACTAGAAGCCATAGTAGAAGAAGTGGTGGAAAAAGCAACAAAGGCTCTCAAATCAGAGATTGCAAACCTTGTGTCCGCAAAAGAGGCGGCTGAGGTTAAAGCAATGAGTTTGGAAACTGAGTTGGCAACCGCTAAATCTTTGGCTGTAGGTGGAGGCCCAAAGCGAACAGTAAGCCCAATTGATGTGAAAGCAACAAGTGACTTACTCACTAAGGCCGCCGTTTACAAAGCGAAAGCACAAGCAACAACTGACCCAACACTTGCTAAGGGATACAAGCAACTGGCAGATGAATTTCTTGCTAAGTATGACGAAACCCTTAATAAGTAACTAACCCAAACAACTTATCTCTGAAAGGATAACAATGGCGCTACATGCTCCAAAGGTCGCAGACCTTTTTAGTGATGCAACTCCAAAGGAAGCCGCAGAACGCTTTGAAGAATTCTCTAGTGAACTTAACAAGAGCCTTTCAAATGCTTCTCATGTTCCAGGACAAGCACCAACACCCGATCCACTACAGGCAATGGAAGCACTTGCACTTAGCAAGTCTCTTTCATCTGATGCCGCGGCTGGTTTGAATAACGCACTTGCCGCACAACGCGTTGCAATGCAGGACATTCAAAAAGAAATCACACTTACAACACCGCTTAGTACATCTTTTGCGGCATTTGACTTGGAAGCACCTTCTAAGTTGCTTACACCACGCCCGACTCCACTCCGTAACCGTATTCCCCGTAAAAAGGGCGTTGGTACTTCACACCGTGTAAAGCGTATTCTTGGTTACACAGGTACAGGTACAGGCGGACAAGGACAGATTTGGCCTGGTATCACAGAAAGTACTCAGAACGACTTTGCTCCTAATAGTGCGACACCATTTGAGTTAATCCGTGGCCCACAAATTAACTACACCGCAGATGATTTAATTCTGCCTTACAACTCATACTCACTATCTGATCAGGTTTCATTTGATGCAAACTTCTCAGGTATGGGTTATCAGGATCTCCGCCAGTTGTCATCAACTTCTACTCTATACGCAACAATGCTTATGGAAGAACGCATGATGCTGATGGCTCGCGGTACTGCTTCAGGTTACTCAGGCGCACTTGCCGCTCCTACATTCACACTTGCTTCACCAGTTGCAGGCGCAGGACAAACAGCACTTGCCGCCGCAACTTACTATGTAAACCTAACATCAGATGCAGGTATTTCTGTAAACGGTTTTGGTGAGTCAATTCTAACCGCACAGCAATCAACAGCCGTTGCATCAGGTGATGTTCTTACAATCACAGTTGCAACAGCCGTAACAGGCGCTCTTGGTTACAACATCTATGTTGGAACAGCATCAGGAACAGTGTTATACCAGGGAACACTCAAGGGAACTGGTACATTTACCATTCAGGGTGCAAACGCATCAGGTCTAACAGGTAACAACGCCGCATACAGCACAACAGGCGCAAATGCGGCGCGCGCTGTTACAGATACATCTGCTTATGCAACTGGTTATGACGGAATTCTTCCAACAGTTCTAGGGCCTAACACTGGCTTCAACAACGCAATCAACAGTGCTTTCTCAACTGCCAACCCAGGCGTAGAATTCCAAACTGTTTTTGCTAACTTGTACCAGAATGTAAAGGCTGATCCAGACATTGTTCTAATGAACGGAAATGATCGTAAGCAACTATCTGATGCGATCAAGTCAGGTTCAACCGCTAACTACCGTTTGATGATTGAAAGCCCAGGAACAACAGGAACTACATACGGTTCTATTGTTACAGGACTTCAGAACGAAGTTACAGGTAAGGCCGTGGACATTATGGTTCACCCGTGGCTTAACCCAGGTGTTGCACCAGTTCTTTCATGGACTCTGCCAATTCCTGACACACAGGTATCAGATGTTTGGGCGAACTTCTTAGTACAGGACTACATGGGTATCCAGTGGCCAGTAACTCAGTTCACTTATGACTTCTCAACATACTTCCGCGGAACTTTCTTCTGCACCGCTCCTGCATGGAATGGCGCAGTTTCAGGTATCGTTTCAGCGTAAGTTACAACTTAATAAGAAGGGAGGGGTGCGGTGTAAAAGCCGCACCCTTTCCCAATTAACTAGGAGGCAAAATGGGTAGATGGGTAGCACCTGACAGAGGTGTTAAAGAAACTGTTATTGGCGGCAAAAGTTATTTCACTGATCGCCAGGGTATTTACACTGTAGAAAATAAGGCACACGCAAAAGCAATGAAGGCTGAAGGTTTTTTTGAAGCATCACTTAATCCAATTTCTAGTGATGACCGCATGCGCGGATTTACTTGCGTAGAATGTGGCTTTGAGGGCTGGTTTCGCAAATGTGGGCGTTGCGGATACGAGTCACAAGAAACACCGCGAGATGGAGAATAAATAATGACCGTTGGTATTACGCCCGATACAAGTAATGAAAATCCTTATGTCACGGTAGCCGAATACAGAAACGCTCCAACAGCGCTCAACATTGACATGCTTGTTGTGGGCGGAAATGCCGCGGCTCAAGATGCAGAATTAGCCCAGGTTATTTTGCGCGCTTCTTCATACATGAATGAATACTTTAACCAAAATCTTGTAGCAGATGAATACACAGAAACACAACGGATTAGGTTTTCAAATTCAGGAGGCTATTACGCTTTGCACCCATACAACGCGCCTATTGTGTCGCTATCATCATTTGAGTATGGTGCAAATCCTAATCAATTATACGCATTAGGTGATTGCTCAAAAGCCTGGTTTGAAGGCCAACAAATTATTATTCCTGGCAATCAAATTGGTTGGTATTCAACATCTCAAGGGCCATTGCAATTTGGTGGATCTATGGGGCAAACCAATTGGACATTTACTAAATACACCTATGTTGCAGGTTATGTAAACACAGTTCTTCTTGCTAATACAGCCGCGGGTGCTAGTAGTTTTATTGTTGATAGCCCATTAGGAATTATTGCGGGGCAACATTATCGTATTTATGATGGCGCTAGAAGTGAGCGCGTAACAGTAAATGATAACTATGTTTATGGAAGTACAACAGTTACATTACAAAGTCCAATGGTTTTTGCTCATGGTGCTGGTGCGGCTTTTGGCAATCTTCCCAATGCTCTCAAGCAGGCTTGCATTTTAATTACAAGTGCTTTTATCAAAATGCGTGGCGATAGTTCAACCACTATGGCTTACACAACTAGCGCATCAGGAAATGTTGCAGGTTCTACACGCTATGGTGGTGACATTCAGGTAGCGCTAGACATGGTAAACAAGTTCCGCAGGATCAGATAATGACCGCAGTACCAACACTCACAGGGCGCAACGCAGTACGCCAAACGCTATCTTTATTTTTAGCCAATCCGCGTATCCTCAATGTCAATCAAGTTTTTACATCTTTTCCAAAGATTATTAACTACCAGGTAAACGCTGAACCAGGGCAAGCCACAAGAGCGGCAATTGTTGTTTACATTGCTGATGAGTATGAAACACGCCTAGCAATTGGTGGGGCAACTAATGGTTGGAAGCGCGTTGATTACACCGTAATTGTTCAGATTTTCTGCATTTCTTTTCATAGAGAGGCGGAAGATGTTATGACTGACTTTGACACAATCGTTGATAACATCAAAGAGCGCTTGAGGTCAGATCATAACTTTGGCGATCCAACAGGTAATTTAGTTTGGCAAGGTGCAGAGCCAGTTATTCAGGCCCGTTATGGAGAACCTTCTACTGAAAAAGAAGGCGTTACAGAAATCTTTGCTGAGATACAATTTCCCGTAACACAGATGATCCAGGCATAAGGAGCATGATGAAGTACAAATACAACGGAACTGATGAACGCGTGTTCCCTAGCATTGGGAAAACTGTGAAACCTGGTGATGAGTTTGACGCACCTGAAGGGTTTGTTGCAGTAGATGTAATTTCTGCAAGCGCAAAGCCATCAGTTACAGAACCAACAAAACCAACAGAACCAACAACAACTATGTCTGCCGCGTCAGACAAGAAACTAGGAGCGTGAAATAATGTCTGTTCAACAGTCCGTACGCTCGTACTTAGGTATTGCTAAAGAAGCAACCCGCGGTACGGCAGTAGCACCAACCGACTTCATTCCAGTAATGAAGGACGCATTAAAACCAGTGGACATTGTAGATCCACTGTATGACACAGGCTTGCGTGGCTCAAATGTATTGAATTACAATTACATTCCAGGCCGCACACGCTCAACCGTAGATTTTGGTGGAGCAGTATTTGCCGATACAGTGGGATACGCAATTGCAGGTGTTTTAGGATCAGTAGCAACTACTGGTGTTTCAGCACCATACACTCACACAATCTCACTATTTAACAGCCTTGCATCAGGCGGAGATGTTCAGCCAATTTCTTACACATTGACTGACTTTTATGCTGTAGATGTTCGCTCATACCCTGGTTGCCAGTTCTCTGACTTCTCATTGAAGTTCAACGCAGATGGCATGCTTGAGTATGATGCAAAATCAACAGGTTTCCAGTCTGAAACTGTTGCAGATCCAACACCATCATTCTCAACAGTTCTACCTACACCAGTGTGGCGCGGTACTGTTTCAATCGGTGGATCTGCGGTATCAACTGCTATGACTGGCAACATTGACATGAAGCGCCCTGCAACACCTATCTATGGCATCTCAAATACACAAGATCCATACCAGGTATTTCTAGGGCCTTTGGAAGTAACAGGCAAGATTACATTTGTCATGGACGATGACTCACAATTGCTTAACTTCCTTAACAACTCACAGCCTGCTCTTGTATTTAACTGGGCTTATGGTGCTGGTGCTTCTGCGGTTCAGATCCAGGCAACTCTTACTAAGGGCGCTTACACCACTGGCGTAATCGAACGCGGAGAAGATTTTGTACAGGTAACAGTGGACATTAACGCCCAATCAAATACAACTAATGCTGGTTCTTCAGGCGGTTACTCACCTATTAAATGGGTGTTACAAAACGCTAAGACTTCAGGCACATACGCATAACTAGATCAGGGCGGCGGTGTGGTTGAGGGCGATTGCCTTCCCGCTCTCCCACACCGTTTGCTCTCTTTTTGAGTATGATTTAGGAAGGCAAACCAACAGGAGGCAACATGTCTAAAGAAGTAACACTGCCATCAGGCGCAAAAGTAGTTCTAAAAGATCCATCAACTTTGCGTGTAAAAGACCGCAAAAATGTTATGCGTAGCGCAGACAATGCAGTTGGTGGAGATCTAACAAAAGCACTTGCGTTAGGTGATGCACTTATCGCAATGCTTGTTGAGTCATGGTCATTTGATTTAATTCCACCATCAATCAAACTTGAGTCATTAGATGAACTAACAATGACTGATTATGATGCTTTGGTAGAACATACAAAGGACGCTCAAAAGTATCTGTTCCCTAACCTGGCTGAAACGCCATTAACAGAGGCAGACCCAAAAGCGCCTGGCGAGAACTCCAACGCCTAAAATGGTTACTCAAGGGTGGGGAAAGGCATGAAGCCTTTTCCTATCCTGATGAGCATTGGTATTACTATCAAATGGCAGAGCGTTTTGGTTGGACACCTGAACAGGTAGATAATCTTCCCGCTGGTACGGCAGATTGGTTAATAGCAATTGCTAGAACCGTTGATGAAGTGAAGGCAGAGGGATTGAGGGAGTAAATGAGCGGCATCATTATCAAGAACCTCTCTGAAGTTCTCGCCGCTATTGATGGAACTCAATCTAAAATTGAACAAGGCGCTCAAGTTGGAATTATGCGCGCTGGCCTTGCAGTTGAACGACAAGCAAAATTAAACTTTCAAGGAACACGCAGTTATGAAAAGCGTGTAAGCAGAAACGGTAGAGGGTATTTAGTTGTAACGCCACCAAAACATGTTGGCGGATCAGGCCCAAATACAGTTACAGGTAATCTCAAGCGTTCTATCAAAACTACATACCGTGTTGGATTTGGTAGTTACATTGCTGAAGTTGGCCCAACAATGATCTATGCCCGCCAGGTTGAAAAGGGCGGTGGCAATTGGCGTTCAGGGGTAAAATACCCTTACTTAGAACCTGCGGCATTGATGTTATTGAGAAATGGCACAATCAACAGAGTCTTTATGACCGCTGTAAAAGAAAAATTAAGGGGGTAGCACATGGCCGATCTAATCCCCCCTATGTTAATTAAATTACAAGCAGATGTAAGTGAACTCAAAGTTGGTTTGGCGCAAGCAGAAAATGCTCTTAAAGGCGTAGATAAATCTGTTGCAACTGCTTCAACTGGCATGACAAGTTTTATCAACCAAATGAAAAAAGTTGGCGCAACAATTGGTATTGCTTTTGCTGGCCAACAAATTGTTCAATTTGGTAAAGATGTAATTATGGCCGCTAGCGACATGAATGAGTCACTTTCTAAAGTTGGCGTTGTGTTTGGTGAAAGTTCAGATCAAGTTGTTGCTTGGTCAAAGAACTCAGCGCAAGCACTTGGTATCTCAAGCCAAAAAGCGCTTGAAGCCGCAGGTACATACGGAAATCTTTTTCAAGCGTTTGGTTTAGGCCAGGGGCAAGCGCAAGAAATGTCCACAAGCCTTGTGCAATTAGCCGCAGACATGGCCTCTTTTAACAACACATCTATTGATGATGCAATTCTTGCTTTGCGTTCAGGACTTTCAGGAGAAACAGAACCACTCAAGCGCTTTGGTGTGGCTCTTAATGATGTGCGCTTAAAAGAACAAGCAATGAGCATGGGCCTAATTAAAACTGCAACAGGCCCACTTCCAATTGCGGCAAAGGCTCAAGCCGCATACGCATTGATTTTAAATGATACAAAACTTGCTCAAGGTGATTATGAGCGTACCGCAGATGGTGCGGCTAACACTATGAAGTCTTTAGCGGCTGAATTCCAAAATGCAAAAGTGGCAATTGGTAATGCGCTATTGCCTGCGTTCAAAGCGCTTCTTACTGTTCTTAAATTAATTGTTCCTGTATTAACTGGTATAGGTAAATTTTTTACTGAAAACGCAGATGCTTTGAAGATGTACGCAATAATTGTTGGTACTTTAACAGCGGCTTTTTATGGTTACAGAGCCGCGCTTGTTGCAGTACGCGTTTCTCAACAATTATTTGTTGTGGTACAAACTCTTATGAAAGGCGCAACTCTTGCTTCAATTGCTTCTACTAACGGATTAGCGGCATCAATGCTTGCTTTAAACGCGGCTATGCGAGCAAACCCAATAGGGTTAATAATTACAGCGCTTACCGTTTTAGGTGCGGCATTTGTATTTGCGTGGAAAAAATCAGAAACATTTAGAGGCATTGTAATTAAAGGTGTGCAAATTATTTTAAATTGGTGGGCGTTTTTACTTGATGGTGTTGGTAAATTGGCAGGATTATTTTCTAAAATGCCAGGCATGGGGTGGGCTAAAGGAATTGCTGATGGGGCTAAAAAAGCCGCAGACTCAATTAAATCAACAAGCAAGAATTTATCTGATCTAAAAAATTCAGTTAAAAGCGGTTACGGCGAAGGTGCATTTACTTATGGAAACGGTACTGGAACTGGTACGGGAACTGGTACAGATAAACCTAAAGGCGGTTTAGACTCAAAGGCAAAGAGCAAACTAGAAGGTTACAAAAAAGATGTTCTAGGTATCTACAAAGACATGAATGAGGCTATTGCTGAAGCGCAAGATAAGGCTCAAAAAGAACTTGATGAACGCAATGAGAAGATGCTCAAAGCGCATAAAGATTATGATGAGAAAGTTGCTGACCTTAACAAGCGTTTTAATGAGTCAGTTGCGGCGGCTCAAAAAACTTATGATGAAAAAGTTTTTGACATTGAAAAAACTTACAGCAAGCGCAAGATTGAACTTGAAAAAGATTTACAAACAAAACTTACTGACCTGCGGGAAAAGGCGGCTGTTAAGTCTGCCGATTTAACTAAAGCCGCGGCTGATAAGCAGATTTCAATTATTCAACAGTCAGTGGATCGCTTGCGCAATGCGTTTGCTTCTAAAACTGGTTTTAGTATTGCTGATGCTTTTGGCGGCGGGGCAAATGCAAAAGATGCTTTAGAGGCTTTGAAAAAATCTTTAGGAGCGGCTAAAGAATTACAGGCTAATGCGGCAACTCTTGCTGGTATGGGATACAGCCAAACCTTTATTGAAGAAGTTGTTAAGCAAGGCCCTGAAGCGGGTAATGCAATTGCTCAGGCTCTCAAAGAGGCTTCACCGCAAGCAAACAAAGAACTTCAAGGGCTGTACAACGAAATTACAAATGTTTCTGATCACGGCTTAGATGCTTTGGCTAAGTCAATGAATGTTGGTGGCAGGCTTGCTACCCAAGAATTGATGGACGCTTACTCTCAAGTTGCCGTAGATCTTAAAAACTCTTTAGCAACTGTAGATGCTGAACTGCAAACAAGTTTGGCAGATGCAAACCAGGCTTATTCAGAAGCAATGACTGAAGCACAAATTACCCGTGATGAAGGATTAGCAGATGCTCTAAAAGCCTTTACAGAGGCTAAGGCAGAGGCACAAAAGAACCTTGATGAAGGACTTGCAGACGCGGCTAAAACCCTTCAGGAAGCCCTTATAGACGCTCAGAAGTCTTATGAAAAGGCTATTGATGAAATCAATAAATCTACCCAAAAGAAACTTGAAGATCTCAAGGCTAAGTTGATTGAAATTGCGGCGGCTATGGCGGCAATTAGTGCGGCTTCTGCGGCTAATGTTGTAAAAAATGCGCCTACATACACGCCAATTATTCCTACAACTATTCCTGGTGGGGCAAGCGCAATAGGAAATACAACAACCAACATCAACACATCTGTTACTGGCGTTAATTTGACTGATCCTTACACCACAACAACTAGCGTTGTTAATGCTATTAAATTTGGAAATGTAATTGTTCCTTCTGCTCCTAGCGCGTTAGCCGCTGGTGAAAGCGGTGCAATTGGCGCGGCTTCTATTGCCTCCCGTATTGTTACTGTACCTACCGCTAAATCATTGAGTGCAAGTCTGAGGGATAGATAATGACTACGCTGACTAATGTTTATTCCTTTGCTTTCAAAAATCAGGTATTTGGTGGCGCTGGTTCGCCTTACCAAATCCTAAGCGTTGATGGCTTAGAGTCTTTACCTGGTATCCGTAATCAAGATGATAACCGTGGATACCATGATGGCATGTTTACAGGCCGTGACTTCTTAAGCGGTAGATCCATCTCAATTATCTTTAACACTTTTGGCGATAGCAACGGATCTGCTCAAACAAATTACAACACAATTCAAAGCGTTCTTTTGCCACAAACATCAGGCACAACACCTTTGTTTTTTAAGTTTCCTAACATTCCTACATCTGAACAATTTGTTGATGCTCGCGTACGCTCTTTGCGTACAACCGTAGATCCTAATTACACATACGGATACATTACATCTCAGGTTGAATTCTTTTGTCCTGATCCAAATTATTACAACAGCAACTTGCAAACGGCCAACATGCTTATTAGCGCGGCTCTAGGGCGTACATACAACAGAACATTTAATTACACTTATGGCGGTGGTTCTTCCACGGTTACAACAACTATTCAAAACATTGGTTGGGCTACTACCTATCCAACAATTACTATTCAAGGGCCTATTACAAACCCTATTATTGGTAATACAACTACTGGCAACACACTTAACTTCACAGGTACATACACTGCATTAGACACTTTAGAAATAGATCTTTACAATCAATTGATTACACTTAATGGAAACCCTGCGCGTAATCTTTTAGTTTCAGGCACATGGTTTGATGCGCCGCCAGGCAATTCAAATTTCTTTTTTACTGGCTCAAGCACTTTGGCAGGAACTACTCAGGCTACCGTTTCTTGGTATTCTGCGTACATCTAAGGGAGAATAAATGACACTACAAACACCTCCATCATGGTTGCAGGCAGGCTCATACCCTGCCCAGTATGACCGCCTAACAGCGCAAGCGCTGTGGGCTACTACTGGCATCATTGGTAGTTCTTCATTAGCCGTTACTCAAAACACTCCTCCTGGTATGTCAGTGCGCGTTGCTTCAGGTTGGGCGGCAATTGTTGGTACAACAACAAGCAACATGGGCGTGTACACAATTTTTAATGATGCAATTGACACACTAACAATTACAACAGCCGATCCAACAAACCCACGCATTGACCTAGTATGCGCAACAGTGCGTGATGCTTTTTATTCAGGCGCAAACAATGATGTAATTTTTCAAGTAATTGCTGGTACTCCTGCGGGTTCTCCTGTTGCACCTGCGCTACCCGCTAACTCAATCTCACTTGCAACCGTTGCGGTAGGCGCGGCTGTGACTCAAATTAACACAGCAAACATTACAGATACACGCGTAGATGTAACAACAAATCTTGCAGTTGGTGACATTACTTCTGTTACAGCGGGAGCGGGTTTAACAGGTGGAGGCACAAGCGGAGCAGTAACTTTAGCCGCAAATGTTGCTACAAATGCACAAACAGGAACTACTTATACATTGGCTTTAGCCGATAATGGCAAACTTGTAACACTTAGCAACGCTTCTGCTATTGCAGTTACAATACCGCTTAACAGTTCAATAGCATTACCCGTAGGTGCTGTTATTATGATGTCATCTTTTGGGGCAGGTGTAGTAACAATTTCAGGAGCAGGAGGCGTGACAGTGCGTTCTAACGGAGCAACACCTGCAAGCCCTGTAATTCGCACTCAGTATTCATCTGTAGGCGCAATTCAAACTTCTGCAAACAATTGGCTAGTGGTAGGAGATTTACTCTAATGTCAATCATTTCTGTTATTTCAGGTTCAGCCAAAACTGCACCTAGCGCCCCAACAATAGGAACTGCAACTGGTGGCAACGCAACAGCATCAGTTACTTTTACAGCCCCTACTTATACAGGGCGTTCTCCTATTACTTCTTATACAGTCACATCATCACCAGGATCAATTACTGGTACGGGCGCTTCATCACCTATAACAGTTTCAGGTTTAACAAACGGAACTGCATACACATTCACCGTAACTGCAACTAATGCGGCAGGACTTACTTCTGCGGCTTCTAGCGCTTCCAACTCAGTAACTCCTGTAAATCCTGTACCAGTTGTTACAGGTGGAACATTGTCATCTGATGCTACTTATTACTACAGAACATTTACTGTTAATGGAGATTTAACTGTTACGACTGCTAATTTGACTGCTGATGTTCTTATGATTGCAGGTGGTGGTTCAGGAGGAGCAAGTGGTTATTTGGGTGAGGGCGCAGATGAATTTTCTGGTGGAGGTGGTGGAGCAGGTGGTGTTGTTTATTCAGCAAGTACAACTATTACTCCTAGCACTGTAAACATAGTAGTAGGTGGCGGTGGTGCTGGAAACACTGGTGGTGGTAGTCAAGGAATTTATACAACTGCAACTGGCTTAACATCAGCAATTGGTGGAGGAGCAGGAGCAACAAGATCTGTCGCAGGCGGTTCTGGAGGTTCAGGCGGCGGCGGCACAAGAACTTATGCACAACCTAATTTTGTCAATTTTGCCGCAGGAACAGGAACATCAGGTCAAGGCTATAATGGTGGCGCTCCAACAGGTGCAGGAGCAACTACTGGCGCTTCTGGAGGTGGTGGTGCTGGAGGCGTTGGCGGTGTACTCGTTGCAGGTGTTGGTGGTGCTGGTGGCGCTCCAACAACTGCTTATACATCTTGGGCTTCTGCAACATCAACTGGAGTTGGCGGCTATTATGCAGGTGGAGGCGGCGGTATAAAAAATGCTTGTGGTGGAGCGATTTCAGGCGGAGGTGGTTCTTATCGTTCTCCTGCCTACGATGTTAATGGAACTGCAAATACTGGCGGAGGCGGTGGTGGTGGTCTTTATACGGGTGGTTGTGTTACCTATAAAGGCGGTAATGGTGGTTCAGGAATTGTAATTGTGCGTTACACAAAAAGTCAGGTAGGTGGATAATGTCTCATTGGGCAGAAATAGATCAAAATAACATTGTTCTTAGAGTTGTGGTCGGAGATAATGATGACCCTAATGGTGATGAAGGTTATCAATGGTTGATTGATAATCTTGGTGGGCGTTGGATTAAAACTTCTTACAATGGCAACATTCGCAAAAATTATGCAGGTATTGGCTATACCTATGATGAGCAAAGAGATGCTTTTATTCCTCCTTCACCTTACCCATCTTGGGTTCTTAATGAAGAAACTTGCCTTTGGAAACCTCCTACGCCTAAGCCTCAAGGAACAGATTTAATTGGTTGGCGCTGGAATGAGAAAATTATAGGGTGGGAGCAGTTTGATAAACCTGTGATAACCTTGCCGTAATCTATTAGTGGAGGCGCAATGGAAATCATTTTTACAGACATAGATAATTTTGAAGGTGTATTACAAAAACCTAAACCTGCAAGTGAATACATACCTGAATGGTATAAAAATGCAAAATCTTATACTGATCCCAGTGGTAAAAAAGCACCAAGATTAGATGGTACGCCTTATGCAACAATAAAGCGTTGTATGCCTTTATGGGATTTAATGACTGCTGGATACATCATTGAAACACCTTATGACATTTATGTTAGACAAACTGAAAATGGGCCTTATTTTCAATGGGGCAGTAATGAAGCAATTGCTTTTCAATCTATGGAGCAATTTCAAAATCACCCCTATTCAAGAGAAATAAATTACGCTGTAAGAATTTTGCACCCGTGGAGTATTAAAACCCCTAAAGGTTGGTCAGTTTTAATTTGTGAACCTCAACACCATGAACCTACTCCAATAATTACAACAAATGGAATAGTAGATACTGATGAATTTTCTTTACCGTTTAACATGTTTCTTAAATTACGCGATCCAAATTTTGAAGGAATGATCCCTGCGGGAACTCCATTTGTACAAGTAATACCTTTCAAGCGTGAAAATTGGACATCTAAATTAGGTGGGGAAAAAGAAAAGAAAAAGTATCAATCTGATTGGAATAAATTTTCTACTGTATTCTTTGACCGTTACAAGAAGTTTTGGTGGCAACGCAAAGAGTACAAATAAGGAGAACGCATGGCTACAACCTATCGTTACCTATTTGTTGATTTATTAAGCAACACTATTATTGGTGAATTGCCTTTAACTGGTGTGGGCTTTACTCAACAACTCAATCAACCAGGATCTTTTCAGGGTCACTTGCTTCTATCAGGCGTAAACGCAGATAAATACAATGTTGAACTTTCAACTATTCCTGCTTACTGCGGGCTGTATGTAGATCGTGATGGCATTTTGGTATGGGGGGGAGTCATTTGGGGGCGCTCATACAACAGCACCTCACAGACTCTTACCTTCAGCGCGCAAGAATGGATTTCATACTTTGATCACAGACGCATCACGCAGGACATTCAATTTACAAATACAGATCAATTACTTGTAGCCAAAACACTTATTGAAAATGCACAAAATGCAACCTATGGTGACATTGGCGTTGGCTATAACAGCGCAGGACAAACATCATCAGGTGTGTTAATTGACCGTGTTTATTACAATTATGAATTAAAAAATGTGTTTCAAGCGGTGCAAGATTTAAGCCGTCAAGGTGATGGGTTTGATTTTTCCATTGATGTTGAGTATGACGCAATCACAGATTTGCCTGTTAAAAACTTTAACACTTACTACCCGCGCAGTGGTTTGGCCTATTCTTTTGGTGATCCTAATGTTCCTGTATTTACTTTTCCCGCAGGTAACATGGTGGAGTATGAGTACCCTGAAGATGGCTCAGTTGTGGCCAACACGGTTTATGCGTTAGGCGCTGGTTCTAATGAAGGCAAGTTGATTTCACTAGGTCAAGACACCTCAAAACTTCTTGCAGGGTGGGCATTGCTTGAGACTACATCTAACTATTCAGACATTACAGATGTAACAGTTTTGCAACAATTAGCCAACGCGCAATCTTTGGCTACCTCTTATCCGCCAACTGTATTAAAGGTTGTTGTTCCCGCTTATGTTGATCCTGTATTTGGCACTTATCAATTAGGTGATGACGCTCGCATTATTATTACAGATAGCCGTTTTCCTAACACGCTTGATGAAATTTACCGCATTGTTGGCCTTACAGTTCAACCAGGTGAAGATGGCCCTGAACGCGTAACATTAACTCTTGCACAAGGAGCAGGAGAAGCGTAATGCCATACATCAATCAACCTATTGATTTGCAAAGAATGTTTGCCGATTTGAACAACCGCTTAAACAAACTAGAAACCGCGGTGCGTTTTACATTTCCTAATGTAACTACCGATCCAACTTACCCGCGCATTGGTGATGCGTGGCTAAACATTACAACTAACCAGGCAAAGATAGTTGATGCCAATGGAACAATTCGCGTACTTAATTGGACATAATTAGGTAAACTTTTGCCGTGAACATTACTTTAGACACTAGCCTTGCCCTGGCTCAACTTATAGCCTTAGTTGTCGGCGGCTTTAAGATTTGGCGCAAGATAGATACACGCTTGAGTGCGCAAGATGCTAAATTAGCAAAAATTGAATACGCTTTATTTAATGATGGGCGTGGTATGGAGCAACAACTAAAAGATGTTCACAAAAATCAACAATTATTGATTACAGAAGTCGCAGTATTAAAAGCGGTTAGAACGCAGGGGGCAACATGATCAACGAAGTTTTAGAATTGTGTAAAACATCATTGGGCTATACAGAAGGCCCTAATAATGACACCAAATTTGGCAAGTGGTTTGGGTTAAATAACCAACCCTGGTGCGCTATGGCCGCTTCAAAAATGTACTTTGACGCTGGCATGATTGGAACAGTAGCCAATACAAATAAAGGTTTTGCCTCATGTGATGCCTGGCTAAAATACCTAACAAAGAACAATCAACTTGTGCCTATCGGTCAGGCAAAGCGCGGGGATCTTGTGTTCTTTCAGTTTGATGAAGATGCCGCCCCTGATCATGTGGGCATTGTAAAGTTCCACAATACAACCCTTAAATACATTCAGGTGTATGAGGGCAACACCTCAAGCGGTAACGCAGGTAGCCAGTCAAACGGTGATGGCTTTTACCTCAAGAGGCGCACCTACAAAACAATCATGGCGGTAGCCCGCCCAAAGGAGTAAAGATGAACAAAAAGCAAACAGACATGTTGAAATCAGCATTGCGTCATTTTGCAGTTACCGCTCTTGCGCTTTATACCGCAGGAGTAACTGACATTAAAGCGCTTGCATTTGCTACGGCGGCGGCCATTGTCGGCCCTGCAATCCGCGGGATTGATAAGAGTGACCCTGCGTTTGGTTTAGTGGCAGATGTAGTGACCGTAGAAATTGATAAGTTGGCAAAGGCAAGCAAGAAGAAAGCCGCGCCCAAAAAAACTAAGTAAGTAAACGGCCCCGCTAACGCGGGGCTTTTTACTGCGGTACGCTTTACTCAAGGAGGCAACACATGGCATTAGAAAATGCGTTTAGTGAAATACTTAGCAAGCGAGCAATAGGCCGTTCTCCTATTGGTGGAGTGTGTGCTTATCAGGCGCTTTACAATACTTTGCCAAAAGAAGATCAAAAAACTTTAGATGAAGCATGGGAAAGAAATTACCCTGTCAATTTAATTGTTCAGGCTCTACGGGCAGATGGCCACAAATGCAGTGCAGACACAATCAGAACTCATAGATACGGTACTTGCAGGTGTCCAAAAGAGTAGATGAAGTTCTTGATGACCGCCAACATGAATACGGGAGCGCTCGCAAAAACTTCACAGCCATAGGCCGCATGTGGGGTGCGCTCTTAGACATAGAGGACATTGATCCTGCCATTGTTGCGTTGATGTTTGATGCGGCTAAATCAGTACGGATCACAGCAAACCTAGAACATGAAGATAGTTGGATAGACAAAGAAGGCTACATACACCACGGCAAGGAGATTGTGTTTACAAATGAGCCTTGAGAAAAGATTACAGGACATGCCTGAAGGCATTGAGTCGCAAGATGTCAAAGAACTACGCCAAGTAATTCTGCGATTACAAAAACAACTCAAACAAAGTAAAGAACGCAGTGAAGATTTAGTAGAAGCAACTCACCGCGGTGCTTATGATGCAATGATTGCATTGGGTGCAGTGCCGCCTGTTTCTGCGCCACAAAAAGACACGCGCAAAATCAATCCTGAAGTGGCTTTGATCCATTCAACGGATTGGCAAGGCGCAAAAGTTACAACCAGTTACAACAGCGAAATTATGCGTGATCGTGTAATGCAATTTTCTGAAAAAGTTGTGCATTTAACTGATCTACAACGCCATCATCACCCTGTTAATGAATGTGTAGTGATGTTTGGCGGTGACATGGTTGAAGGTTTGTTTAATTATCCTGCGCAGTTATGGCAAATAGACGCTTCCTTGTTTGGCCAATTCACAACAGTATCAAGGCTTTGCGTAGATTTTGTTCGCGTCATGTTGGCTAATTTTGAAAAGGTCACAGTGATTGCAGAGTGGGGAAACCACGGGCGCATTGGCGGCAAGCGCGCAGAGGTTCCCAAGTCTGACAATGTGGACAGAATGGTTTATGAAATGAGCCGCCAAATCCTTGCAGGTGAAAAGCGTTTGATTTGGGAAGATTGCCCTGAGGACATTCAAGAAGTTGAGATTGGTAACTACCGCGCTTTGCTCATGCACGGTGATGAACTAGGCCGCTCAGGATTTGCAAGCCCTGCGGCATGGATTGCAGGTGCTAATCGTTGGAAAGCGGGCGCACATGACTACGATTTCCATGACATTTTTCTAGGTCATTATCACCGACATGCACAAGAGCCAATTCAAAAGCACTACAACATTTATTGGACAGGATCAACAGAGTCAGATAACCGTTATGCCCGTGACTCAATGGCCGCTAGTGGCAGACCGTCACAGCGTTTGCATTTTGTAGATCCAATTAAGGGCAGAACAACAGCCCAGTATCAAGTGTGGTTGGACTAATCCTCATCATCATCTGAATACTCAGATGTAATTAGGCGCATGTTAGAAACATCTACGCCGTGTTCTTCCGCTTTATCCATTGCATCTTTGAAAGTTGTTAAACAGCGGTTGGTTAAATCGCTAACCATGTCAGGGTAAGTTGCTTCACTACCTAATTCCACGACAAGACCGCCTAAGCGGATTGAGATTTGCGTATAAGCCATGATTTCCCCCTGGCCCTAAGTATGCCACCACCGACACGCTAGGCCCATAAATTACGGGGTGCTTGTATTTGTCAGTGGCATGCGCTTCAATTCTCCTACACGGGCCAGTTGGCCCCAAACAGGAAGGTTACAAATGGCAAGTTACAAAGGCCCATTAGATTACATTGATGTGGCAACACGCATTGTTGAGTTCCGCGAGAAGTACCCAACAGGATCTCTGCAACAGGTCAAAGTAGAGTTTGTAATTGTTAATAACAAAGACTGGGTAATTTATACAGCCGCGGCTTATCGCACACCTGATGACATGCGCCCTGGAATGGGAACAGCCTGGGAGCCAGTGCCAGGGCCAACATCATTTACCCGTGATAGCGAAGTGCAAAACGCTGAAACAGCCGCATGGGGTCGGGCAATGGTTGCCGCTCTTGCAGTGGATACAAAGAAGGGCATTGCATCTTCTGAAGAAGTACGCAACCGCCAAACAAAATCCACTGAAGCACCACAAGCCAAAGCACCTGCGGCAAAGCGTGAGTACACAGAAGAAGAAAAAGCGAGCGCATTTGCGGTTTACAGTTTGATTGAAACTAAAACAACAGAAGAAGAACTTAGAAGCGCATGGCAATTAAATCTTGATCTTCTTGATGTTGTAATTGAAGGCGCAACTTTGCGTGATCACCTTTTGACACGCAGGGCGGCTCTCAATGGATAACAAGGTCATTATTGCGCGCAATGCACAACCTACATCAGTAGCCGCGGCTATGAAAGCGTTGCCTAGAACTGGATCAATGCGCCGCAAGGTGTATGAATACATTGTGGGTCAGGGTTTGCGTGGCGCTACTGATCAAGAGATAGAAAAAGCATTAGGTATTGAAGGCAACACAGTGCGCCCTACCAGGATCAGCCTGATTAAAGATGGTTACATTATTTGGGCAGGCACATTTAGAAAAAACCAACACAACAATGACTGCCTGGTTTACCGCGCAGTAGAGGAAGGAATGATGCTATGAGTAGTAAAGAAAATAAATTTGAACCCTCAAACGGATTAAAGGTTGCAGTGCATTTCAACATTATTGCAATCCGCGCAGTGGCTCAAGAGTTGGACATGTTTCCTGAAGTTTTGGCTGAGAAATTAGACAGAGCGGGATTTGCTCTCACGCCTGATCCTTTCAACATGTCATCAGATGCAGGCAAAGTAATTGTGTTG
>Ga0209190_1000697_pt1 | contig 24343 bp, 16 predicted proteins | sample M_140205_XF_Meta_FD_187315 | JGI IMG/M metagenome (GOLD analysis project Ga0209190, IMG submission 187315) | Freshwater microbial communities from Lake Montjoie, Canada to study carbon cycling - M_140205_XF_MetaG (SPAdes) (version 2) | ecosystem: Environmental > Aquatic > Freshwater > Lake... | reverse complement strand
ACGCAAGTTGACTTACGTTGCAAACATTCTGGTCGTATCAGACCCAAGTAATTCATCCAACGAAGGTGAAATTCGTTTATACAAATTCGGTAAGAAAATCTTTGATAAGATTACTGAAGCAATGAACCCTGAGTTTGCGGATGAGACACCTGTTAACCCATTTGATATGTGGGAAGGTGCTAACTTCAAGTTGAAGATTCGTAATGTTGAAGGCTATCGCAATTATGATAAATCAGAATTTGCTGCTAAGTCTGCATTACTTGATGGTGATGATGCCAAACTTGAAGAATTGTGGAAGAAAGAATATTCTCTGAAAGATTTTACAGAGAAGAAACAATTCAAACCTTATGACCAACTCAAGACCCGCCTTGAAAAAGTTCTAGGTTTTGAAGGTATCGCACCTGTAACTAAGGCTGATACTGCCGTAGTAAGCAAGTTTAATGATGATGATATTTCTGTGATTGATAAACCAGTTACAGAAGATGAAGATTTGGATTACTTCAAATCACTTGCACAATAAACAAATAAGATTTTGTTTGAACCCTGCTTCGGCAGGGTTTTTTATGTCGCTCTTGATAATAAAGCGTTTGCACCACCAGTTGCAGTATTAACTGGTGCAGCTTTTGTTTCGTTTTTAACTACGCTTGTATTAGTTGTTGATGGTGCATTTATTATAACAGGTGTTTGTGGTTTCTGTTGTTGTCTTTGGTCTGCCGCAACTTGTGTAGATGCTGAAGAAACTGAACCACCACTTGGCACAGTAGACGCCGCACCAACTGTTGTAATCTTTGGATCGTTTAGATATGCTTTAAAATGTTTTAATCTGTCTTCCAATCCAATAGTACCACCATTAACAAATTTTGTCACTTTGGTTATATCTGACCAATCACCTTTATACCCCAACATATATTTAATAGCAGTCTCAGCTGCAGCTGCAGGTTCGGCAACTGCATCTGGATTACTTGCATACCCAAACTTGGTATAGTTCTGTTTACCAGTTAGTTGAATGAATCCACGACCACGATACTTAAAACCTTCTCCTGCACCTTCTGGTGCGTTTCCCATGCGTCCTGAGTATAGCCTTTCAGCAACTTTTTCTGGACCACCTGCAGCAACTGCCTGTGCATCTTGTTCTCCTGCAAACTTCTTAGGAAACAACTTCATCAAGGTTGGTGCTTTGTAGTTTAAATTTTCACTTAATGTGGTAAAATTACCAGACTCATGGCCAATCTGTGCCATGATTGCGGCTCTTGCATTTGGGTCGGTAATTTTAGCATCATCCAATGCTTTAATCATAATACTTTCACCTTGTTGAGAACTTATCTTTCCAGGTTTAGTATCAGATGGTTTGCTTGGCTTTTCTGCGGGTGATGGTGCAGTAGGTGCTTGTGAAGGCGGTGTTACAGCAGGACCCGCAGGCGCCTGAGGTGCAGGTTGACCTGGTTGGGCAGGAGGTCCACCTTTTTCACCAGGTTGTGGTGGCGGCATTCTTGCCATAATATATGGATCAGTCGCATCTGCATTACCCAACCATCTTAACTGAGAAGGTGTTAAATTCTTTTTTGCTTTTTCGGCCGCAGTTTCATTATTAGTAGTTGTTGTTTTACTCTTTTCAAGTGGTCCTTTTACTTCTTTAGGTGTTTCTGGTTTCTTTTCACCCAAACCTAAAAAGTTTTTGGCTTTCTCTACACCCTCACGCAGAAATTCATACTTGTTCATTAGTCCTTTTAGAACACCAGTAATTTTATCAAAGACACCTTTCATAAAATCAAACACAGGTTGTAATGTTTCAACAACAGTTTTTATCTTATCACCAACCCAATCAAAAATAGGTTTGAAAAATTCTGTAATTTTATCCCAAATAGGTTTTAGAAAATTTTTTATTTGTTGGAGTATTGGGTCAACAACTTCATTAAACCATGTTTTAAATGTATCTAATAGTGAAGTAAAGGCGGTACTAATTTCTTCCCATAATGCACTCGCCAACTCTTTAATAGAATCAACGATACCATCAAACATATCTTTAATAAAACCACCAGGTATTTGTGATAGTGCAAAGATGATTGCACCAACTTTAAGTAGTGGTCCCAATTTAGACATAATACCACCCTTTTTACCACCAGACTCAGATTTCTTATTTGGTGTTGGAGAACTGTTGGCACTAGATGAATCTTTAGGAGTTTCGCTTCCTCCAACTGGTGCTAAGTTATCTGCTTTTGTTCCTTCACCACCTTCAAGTTTGACAAGTTTAAAAATATTTTGTCTAGTAATATTTAAACTTTTAGCAATATCAGGTAGTAATGAAAAGTTATCTGCTATTTGTTTTAATGGTGTAACTTTATCTTTTTTATCATCAGAAGCTTCTGGTGATCCTGGTGAAGATTCTTTTGGTTTACCCAAAACTTTGGTTGAGATAACAGATTTTAAACCTTCTGGTAATTTCATGTTGTTACCAATCTATTAACAAAATCTTCATCATAGGCACTCGCAGTTTGTTTGCTTGGTTTGCCTTCAGAACTTGTTGAATTATTATTTGTAGGTGAATTAATAACTGAACCTTGGTCAGCAGCAGACTCCATACGTTGTGATTCTGCAACTTGTGTTGATGCGGATGAAATTGATTCACCACTCTTGGGTTCTTCTGCTGTTGGTGAAGGAGAAACTGCACTTGCAGAAGCGGCACCACCAGACTCACCACCTCCTTCACCACCACCTCCGCCACCAGATGCACTTGCAGCTGCACCACCAACACCAGATGATGCGGGTCCTGAAGCCTCCATTGTGCCTTTTGGTTGTCCACCTTTGAGTGTTTCTAATACTTTATCAGGATTTTGTCCTGTTGCGGATATTCTATTCTTTACTTCACTCTCAGATAGAGTTTTTTGTGTATTAGTATCTGTATATGTACCGTCATCATTTTGTTTGATACCAATTATTTTGGTTAAATAATCTTGAGCACCAGATTGACTTGTTTCTGCTTTTTTGCCTAATTCAACACCCGCTGGAGTTGGAGATGTAGAAGTCTCAGTTTTTGCAGCAATAGTTGGTGGAGTTGATGATGGTGGTCCCGCACCATCTGAGGCAGCAATAACATCTTTCTTTATGCTATCTGCTGCAGCTGGAACATCCATTTTTGGAGTAACGCCGGCTGAAGTTGTTGTAGATATTTCTTTTACATCAATTGTATCACCAAATATATTTTTAAAAAATCCTTTAACACTATCAAATATTCCAGATATAGTATCAATAACTGGTTTGAATACATCTGTTAGTGTATTGAATACATCTTGTATTGTACTCTCATCAAATATACCAAATGTTAAAAACTTTAACATTCCTCCTAAACCTGCAACTATTGCATCACTTAAACTACCAGTTTCTTGATACTTTTTAAAACCATCTGTGATACCCGAAAATAGTGTGCTAATTATTAATAATGGTAACGCAAGTTTACCAATGATTTTCATTATATTTTTTGGATTGAAAATAAACTTGGCAGCTGAGAATAGGCCATTCTTCAACATATCAAAAATTCCACTTAAAAATCCACCACCTTCAGCCGCTGGTTTTGGAACACCAGGTTCTTGTTTTTTTGTTCCTAATTTTTTGCGGTCATTTTCGGCTTTTTCTTCTTCTTCTCTTTGTTTACGGAAAAAAGAAGATGCACCAGTTGCTGGTTTACCACCTTTAACTTTAACTAATTCTTTGACATTCAATTGCATAGTATGCATGTCTCTTGCCATATCCGGCAGAACCATGGAACTCTTTGCAATACTTGCTAATATAGAACTTTCTCCACCTTCAACACTTCCGCTTTCGGCACCTACAGGTGTTGGAGATAATGAATTAGCTTCTAATTTTTTACCTTTTATTTTTCCACGAATAAATGCAGAAAGAACATTATCACCACCAAAAGCACCTTGAACTAATTTTTGCTTTATACTTTTTGCACTAAATGCTTTTTTAATTCCTTCTTTTGCATCAGAAAAACCGCCTTTCAAAGATTCACCAATACCTTGACCGTCTTCTAATCGACTTTTTAAACTTCCAGCAAAATCATCTCCATGACTTTGCTTCAGTCTCTTTTTTAAGTCGCCGCCGTCTTTATACCCTAACTCTTTAGCAAGCAGGTCAAGAATTGGTTGTTGTTTTGCCATTATCTTCTACTTTGTTTTTGTAATGCAATTCGTTCTTTTTCTTCTTCAAGGTATTTAATTAAAAGTCCAACATAAATGCTTCTCTCCCAAGGTAACATGTTTTCAAGCTCAGACAAACTATATTTGTGATGTTGCATTAATGCAAAGTTTGTCTGATAATAGTTACCTAATGTATCATAACGAAATATTAAGCGAAAAAATTTTGCATGCCCTTAATTGTAATTTCTTCTTCGTAATTACATTTTGGACATTTAAATTTTACATCTTTTTTAATCTCAGGCATTTTTTCAAAAAAGTCTTTGAATTTTTCTAAATCTTTTTGCTGCATAGAATCAATAAAGTCTTCCAACTCTTCTTTCGTTGAATCTTTTGCATAATAAATTTGTTCTTTATCAAATATGTAATCAATACAATCAACAAGAATATGAGATAATACTTCATTCTCATCCATGTCTTCGTATTTTTTAACCATTTCAAATGTTGGGTATCTTAAACAGACACCTAAATTTTCTGTTAGTTTAATTTGATTTGTATGTTCTGCATGTTTTGTTGGTTCAATTTCCAACAAGTTGAATTGAAAACCTACAGTTCCGTTACAACGAACATCTTCGTCTTTATCATTCTTTACGGTGTTATTACATTTATATTGTAAATCAACAACCTCTTCAACTGACCTTGCTCTCATATGCATAAAAATATATTCAAGGTCAAATGTTGGTAGTCCGTCAATGTCAATTTCATCCAAGATACAATTTTTTAAAACTTGTCTGATAACATTAACAGTTTCTTTTGGGTCTTCTGATTCTGCGGCCATTAGAAAAAGTTTTTGTTCTTTGACTAAAAATGGCCTAAATCGTATAGGTTTTCCAGTTGAAATAAGTTTCACTTCATAGATGGGAACATCTAGTTTAGGTAGCATAATATCCTCGCTTGTTAATTATTAAAGTGCTCTACCGAATGGTAAAAGTCTTGATCCTGCCGCACCAAATAAACTGGCAGCTGCGGCACCAATATCGTAAGTTCCTTCATAGATGGTACGATATTTTTGATATGCAAAAGAAATGACAAGACGATGAAACCCATCATCTGCCCAACCCAATGATTGTGGTGCAACACCAATTGGAAACGCATCAATCAATTCTACTGCATAAATCTGTTTGATAAAATCATCATATTGAATGATTTTAATGTTTGTCATATACCTTGTTTTATCACCTTTTGGGAATCTTAAATTGTTTGTATCTGAAGGATGAATTGCTTCCATCCATCGGTCAAATAATTTTCTTTCATAGAATTCGTTGGTACATAAAAAAGTTAGTGATGTATCACCATATTGTGTTTGATATGGAACTTTAAAAGTTGGTCCATAAATTTTAACATCGGCAGTTGTTAATGTTTTGCCTGGTAATTCTGCAGCTTCACATTGTAGTGCCAAGTTTCTGGACATAGATGAATTTGATGTTCTAGAATATTCATCTTGTTGTCCTCCACGACCAAATGTCGAGTTGATAGCGTCCGACACATCACTAAAAATTGAATTAGGAAAATTCAAAATCTTTTCAAATATTGAATTTCCAATAAATGAATTGATATATGGTGGTATAGGAAGAACAACTTCGTACCTACAAGTTTTGGCTAATCCGTCTTTGGACCTTACATTTGCGAGAAATAAATTTGGTGAAAATGCCATTAGAATTTTTTCCTTGAATCTGCGTAAACTTTACTTGTGCTTGCACCAACAAATGATTCTACAGGTAACAATGCAGCAATGTCCCATTCATCAGCAGTGATTTCTAAAAATCGAGATTCTATTTGAGTAAATAAATATCTTTTAATACAAGGAGTTGCTTCAAATATTTTAGAAGCTGCGGCCAAATAGCGGTAATTAATTTTTAATTTAGTGTTTTCATCATAAGTATCATTAGAAATAGTATCACTTAATTTGTCCAACAAAACCATTCTGTTTTTTGGATGAATGTAGTGTAAATTTAGTCCTAAGAACCCATCGTTATATCGTTCAATAGGAATCACTAGAGGAAACCTATCATAATAAGGCATTGAGTCTTTTGTTTTTGGATCATAGAAATAGAAATACATTTTTCCAATCATAGATTTATTTTTAAGTCTATCTCTATCTGCCATTAACTTATCTGAAGTTGGTTTTAAGTCTTTGACTTTTGCCCGTAACCATGCTCTAGATGCATTGGTTCTAGGAGTTAGACCTTCTTTTGCAAGCGATGTTTTAATTCTATCAAGTAATTTTGTCATTATCTATTTATCTCAAATGCCTAAGTCTTTTTCAGTTAGCACTTTAAATTGCCATCCATGTTCTTTACAAAATAAGTCAGCTGCTCGCCACTTCTCTTGATTGATGGCATATGTTGCGGATTCTTGGATAAACCGTGCCGTTTTGCGCCTTCGCACTGGTTGTTTTGTTTGTGACTCTGGCTTTACTTCCAGCACCATCGTCATCTCCTGACCATCTTTCCGTTTGATCCTAACGATGAAGTCTGGAAAATAACGATGCACCCTTTGGTCGATAGGAGACTTATAAGGTATCGGCAACTCTTCCGATGCCCACCAAATAACTTTGGGGTTGTCATCTAACCACTTCATTACTCTGATTTCCCATGAAGAACGATAGATAATATTGTTAGCATTACCGTTATATTTCTTTGGGTTTTTGGGGTGAAAGATTCCTTTATATGACATAAATACTATCTATAACTCCTATAGGACAATCATGGCACTTTTTGGTCTTTCAGACATAACTTTTAATAAAGGAACTTCTCCATCAAAAGGTCCTTTAGCCGCTTTAGTTGGCAATCAATTCCAAACTTCAACTTTAAAATATCCATTAGATGTTGGTAGTGCAGATAAATCACATTATATGGTGTTTTACATTAAAGCACAGAAAGCAACACAATTCAAATATACTAAAGCTACCGATTTTAAAGCATCTGATTATGCTGGTTCTGGATCAACTGTAAATCCGATTAGTGGAATATTAAGTGGTGGTGGCCAAAAATTAGGACAAGAAATTTTAGGAAAAGTCAATAGTGGTTTGGCACAATTGAATGCTCAAACAAATGGTGCATTAAAAGGACTCACTGGTGCTTTAGGTAAAGCTGCAGGAGGTCTTGCTGATAGTATTGATAATGTTTTTTCTAAAGCAAGTTTATCCGTAGGTGGTGACTCTGCATCAACAAGTGCTCACATTGACACTTCAATAAAAGCAATTACAAATAAAAGTCTGTTAAAAACAACAGAGTTGACAACTGATGCAATTGCTTTGTATATGCCGGATACACTCAATTATTCATATACACAATCATATAGTGATTTGCAATTAGGTAACGAATTAGGTGGTAAAGTATTAGCCGCAGGTTCTTCTTTGATAGATGCTTTCAAAGGTGGTGAAGGTGCAATGGGTAAAGCCGGTGCAGTTTTAAAATCTGCCGGTACAACTGCTGGACTAGAAGGAGCTTCTGCGATTGCCGGTGCAATTGGAGGTCTTGCTGGTGCTCAAACTGCACAATTAGGATTTCAAGCCGCAACAGGTACAGTTAGAAACCCGATGTTGGAAATGGTATATTCATCACCGGGATTTAGGTCATTTCAATTTGAGTTTACATTTTATCCAAGAGATGAAAGAGAGGCACTTGAAGTTCAGCGCATTATTGAAAGATTTAGATTTCATCAAGCACCAGAATTAGTTAAAGGTGCGGAAGGTTTTTTAATTCCTCCTTCTGAGTTTGATATTAAATTCTATTATGCAGGTTCAATGAATCCTAATATTCCTGCAATTGCAACTACAGTATTAACACAAATAGATGTTAACTATACACCAAATGGATTCACCGCATATGAAGTGCCTGGTGAAACCAAACCTGCACTAGGCAGAACAGGTATGCCAGTTGCAATTCAATTGATGTTACAGTTTAAAGAAACAACTTTCCTCACAAAAGACGATTTCAAATCTTCTGGTCGCAAAGATAAAAATTCAACATCAAAAACATTTTCAGCCGATGTATCAACTTTTAGTAATGTTGATGCAATGGGTAACAGTAATGGTGGTTAACAATTATGGCTAGATTTTTTAATTACTTTCCAAAAACAGTTTATACTGCAAACACAAATTCTTCAGGTTTAGATACTGTAACAAATATTATTTCACGATTTGGATTTGAACAAAAACTTAAAGATAATTCTGCAGCATTTTACAAATATTCAATACAAGATACCGATACACCTGAAATTATTGCTCATAAGTATTATGACAATCCAGAAAGACATTGGATTGTTTTAATGTTTAATGATATAATTGATCCACAATTTGATTGGCCTTTAAGATATGAAAATTTTATTAAATTTGTTGATACAAAGTATACTGCAAATGGTGCCGCAAATACAACAGTTCAAACTGGACTTGCATGGGCAATGAGTGTTAATAATGTTCAATCATATTATAAAATTGTAACCAGAACAAATATTGATAACAAATCAATTGTTGAAACTATTCAAGTTGATGCAAATACATATGTAAATGTGGCAACCTCATCGTCATCAGTTACATTGCAAAGCGGTGATGTAATAACTCAAACAGTCACAAAATCAAAGAAAACTTATTATGATTATGAAATGGGACTGAATGAAGATAAAAGAAATATCAATTTACTAAAACCCGAATTTGTGCCTCAAATTGAAAAAGAATTTAAAAGAGTGATTAAATAATGACACTTGCCATTAAACGGTCAACGCAATTTCATATTAATGAGTTGATTCTTGTTACTAAAGGTGGTAATATTGATATCTCCAACATATATGAAGAAATTAATATCTTTGATAGTTTATTAAGCCCTGTTATGACAGGAAACATACTTATCCGAGATTCAAATGGATTGTCTTCAAAATTAATTTTTGACGGTTCTGAATCTATATTAATGGATATTGCAAAAGATAAAAACTCTGATGTTGCAGTTTTTAAAAAATCATTTCGTGTGTATAAACAATCTAATAGAAAAAATGAAAATCAAAATAGTGAATCATTTGTTTTAAATTTTGTATCAGATGAATTAATGTATTCTGACCAACAAAAAGTTACTCAATCTTATGATTTAACATACACTCAAGTAATTCAAAAGATTCTTTTGGACTATTTAAAAATTTCAAATAACAATTCTGGAGGTGTTTTTGATGTATCTTATGGTATTAGAAATGTTACAATACCAAATTTAAGACCATTAGATGCAATTGAGTGGTGTGCAAAACGTGCCGTTGATATTAAACAATCACCAAATTTTGTATTCTATCAAAATATATTGGGATACAATTTTGCAACTCTTTCAAATTTATTAACCAAGCCTGATTTGCTTGATATCAGATTTGAGCCAAAAAATCAAGAAGGTGGAAATCCAATATCTGAAATCAGTAGTGCAAGGTCATTAGAGGTTGTTGCCCAAACTGATGGTATGGAAAAAGCAAGGTCTGGTGTTAATGCTGGAAAATTTGTTGGTTTTGATCCAACAACAGGTTCAATCACTAAAAAGAATGTCAGTTTTGGAGATGTGTTTTCTTCCATGAAACATGCAAATGAAAATCCAACTATGTCTGCTATACCAAACCGTGATGGTAAAGATAGTACCGAAATGTTTGATTCAAAACAAACAGTAAGTTTCTTTAGTGCCGCAAAACAATTTAGTGCTTACATTAAACAAAATGCACCAACAACATTAAGTAAACAAGATAATACAGAATCATATTTGTTACAAAGAAAATCAATTTTGGCCAATTTGATGAGTAGAAGAATTAAGTTAACAATGCCTGGTAATTTCAATTTGACTTCTGGTTTTAATGTGAATGTTATTGCACCTAATTTTGGTAAAAAAGAAAAAGGTGGAGAAAATTCAGATGAATCTATAAGTGGTAAGTATTTGATTATTGCAACTAGGCATATGATTGGTTTTGATAAACATGAAACAATTATTGAAGTTGCAACAACATCACAAAATGTACCTTTCATTCCACAAGCAAGTGTAAATCAAGTGAAAGAAGTTTTAGAGTATTGATATGGAAAAAGATAAAGACTTTGCTGGTAAAAACGGATTCATTTGGTGGACTGGAGTCGTTGAAAATAGAAATGACCCATTGAAGTTGGGTCAATGCCAAGTTCGTTGTGTTGGATGGGATGCCGATAATAAAATGCATTTGCCAACAAAAGACTTGCCTTGGGCCAAACCTTTGTTACCAGTAAATGGAACAGAAGTTTATGCACCAAAAGAAGGCGACATGGTCATAGGTTTCTTCATTGACGGAGAAAATGCACAAGAGCGTGTGATGATGGGAATTTTACCTAATATTCCTTTGAAGGCTGCAAATCCACAACAAGCATTTGCAGACCCAAGAACTGCAACTGAATTAGCTTCTGCACCAAAAACTCCAAAAGAGAAAACATATAATACTGATGGTACTGGAATAGAAATTGTTGAAAGAGACCAATCAGAATCATATCCAAAAATTTTAGATGAACCATCAACTTCTCGTATTGCAAGAAATGATGCCGCATCAATAACAAAAACTTTTATACAAGAACGAAAAGATAATCTTGTAACTGGAGTTGAAACTGTAAGTGATACATGGGATGAACCAGAAACACTTTATAATACAGTTTATCCATATAATAATGTTGTTGAGACTGAATCTGGTCATCTATTAGAATTTGATGATACTCCAGAAGCAGAGAGAATTCATTTGGCACATAGAAATGGTTCTTTTCAAGAATGGTTTCCGAATGGTGATAAGGTAGAGAAAGTTACCAAAGATAATTATAAAATTATTATGGGTGATGACAAAGTTTACATTATGGGTAAATGCCAAGTCACAATTCAAGGTGATGCAGAATTATATGTGCAAGGTAACTTTGATATGAATGTAGATGGGACTTGCAATATTCGTTCTACTGGAAATATGAAACTTAACGCACCACTAATAGATTTGAATGATGGCACAAACGGCGCAGCTCGTATTGGTGATACGGCTGATACTGGAGACCAAGGAACAGGTGGACCTAATGATACTAATAGTGCAGGAACTAACATAATTGAAACCGGTTCTGCAACAGTTGTTATCGGTGGATGAGATAAATAGAAAATGGCAACAGTAAATATAGATTCCACACGAAATTTTGTAGATTTGGATTTGAATTTTGCAATTCATCCAATTCGCAAAGACATAAACACATACAAAGCAGAGTATGCGGTAATCAATTCAGTTAAAAATTTAATTTTAACTAACCATTTTGAACGACCATTTCAACCAGAAGTCGGATCAAATATCCGTAGATTATTGTTTGAAAATGTTGATGTTATATTAGCAGCTCAAATTGAACGAGAAATAGAAGAAACTATTAATAATTTTGAACCTAGAGTTCAAATATCTTCTACTACTGCAATTCCTTCACCTGATGAAAATGGATATAAAATTAGACTGGAATTTTTTGTGATAAACAATCCAGACCCAATTACAATTAATTTTTTCCTAGAACGGATTAGATAATATGGCAGACCGCTTAAGAGTAACAGAACTTGATTTTGATACAATCAAGACAAATTTAAGAACATTTTTAAACCAACAATCTGAATTTACAGACTATGATTTTGAAGGTTCTGGCCTTTCAGTATTGCTTGATGTTTTAGCATATAATACACATTATAATGGCTATTATCTCAATATGGTCGCAAATGAATCATTTATGGATACCGCATTGTTGCGAGATTCAGTTGTGTCCCATGCTAAGTCTTTGGGATATGTTCCATATTCAACGAGAGCGCCAATTGCAACCATTAATTTTTTGGTTACTGCTGCGACAAGTACTGCTGGAACATTAACCATACCTTCAGGATATTCTTTTCTATCAAATCAAATTGACAGTAAAGTTTATAACTTTGTTGTCTTAGAAGATACAACAGTAACAAAAGCAAATAGTTCATATTATTTTGAAAATCTTGACATTTATGAAGGTCAACTAATAACTTATAGTTTCACACATAATCAAGCCACAAATCCAAAACAAGTATTTACATTACCAGATAGCAATATTGATACAACAACAATTAAAGTTACCGTATCACCATCATCAATATCTACCGCAGTTACAGTTTATAATTTAGTTACAGATATTTTAGATGTTGACTCTACTTCTGCGGTTTATTATTTACAAGAATCAAAAAATGGTCAGTATCAAATCTATTTTGGAAATGATATAGTCGGAGAAAGTATTCCTGATGGTGGTATTATTTCTGTGAGATATTTGTTAACTAATGGAACAACTGCAAACAAAGCAAATAATTTTGTTGCTGCATTGACTTTAACTGACAGTTTGGCTGCAACTCTAACCAATTTCACAATTACTCCTGTTTCAGCGGCATCTGGTGGTGCAGAGAGAGAATCTGTTGATGATATTAAATTTGGTGCAGCTGCACAGTTTACCACACAAAATCGTTTGATTACAACAAAAGATTATGAATCATATTTAAAAAGAAATTACCCATCAATCGATTCTATTTCGGTATGGGGTGGTGAAGAAGAAGTTCCACCAGTATATGGAAAAGTTTTAGTGTCTCTGAAGCCAAAAGAAAACTATTATATTTCAGAAACAGAAAAACAAAGAATTATTGATGAAATTATTAAACCAAAATCAATTGTTTCTGTTGATACAATCATTCGGGATCCTGAATACTTGTACCTATTAATTGAAAATTATGTTGAATACAATACAAATAAAACTACTCAAACAGCTGAAGCACTCAAATCTTCAATAAGAAATGCTATACTTTTGTATAGAAATACAAACTTAAATAAATTTGGATCAACTTTCGTTCTTTCAAAATTACAAGATAGTGTTGATGGTGTTGATTTAAATGCTATTAGTGGTTCTGAAACAAAATTATATTTACAGAAAAGATTTGAACCTACTTTGGGTGCATCAACAACATATACAATTAATTTTAATGCGCCGTTAAATCGTGGAACAACAACAAATAAATTAACTTCTTCTGAGTTTAGAATTTATGATTCTGCTGGTGCAATAAAAACTGTTTTGTTTGAAGAAGTACCTGAGTCATTTACCGGCATTTCTGAGATACAAGTTACAAACGCAGGAACTGGATATACAGAAACACCAACAATAACAATTACCGGTGACGGTACTGGTGCTGTTGCAACGGCAGTAATTGTAAACGGAAAAATACAAAGTATTGCATTAACAAATCGAGGAATTAACTACACCAGAGCCATCGTTACAATTACTGGTGGTAGTGGATATGGTGCTGCTGGGTCTGCTGTGTTAGATGGTAAGTTTGGTTATCTGAGAACAATTTATTATGATGACAATGCAGAAAAACAAACAATCAATGAACAAATCGGAACAATCAATTATGTTACAGGAACAATTACCATAAATGATGTGAGAATATTATCTGTTGTTCCTACAGATGGATTAATTAGATTGACTATTGAATCAGGAAAAGGTATTGTAAAAACAGCAAAGAACACAATCATATCTATTGATGATACTGATACAACTTCTATAACCACCGAACTCTCTGCAATTTAATGTCTGATAACAAAGTTTCTTTACTGATTAATCGTCAGGTTCCCGAATTTGTTCGGGACGAATATCCTCTGTTCATTACATTTTTGGAAGCTTATTATGAATACCTTGAAACAAAACAAGGCACTCAAATAAATGATTTAATCTCAGCATCAAAAGATTTAAGAAACCTTTCAGATGTTGATGATTCAATAGAAGATTTTGAACAACAATTTTTCAATTCGTTTGCTACATATTTACCTAAAGATGTAACTGTAGATAAAGCATTTTTAATTAAGAATGTTTTACCCATATATCTCTCTAAAGGATCAGAAGGGTCTTTTAAACTTTTATTCAGAATGTTATTTTCTGAAGAACTAGAATTAATCTATCCAAAAAATAATGTTCTCAGAGCCTCTGATGGTAAATGGACAGTTGATAATATTCTTAGAATTGATACCGATGTAAGAAGTGTTTATACCGCAACAGGTAACACAAGTTTTTCTTTAGCACAACAAGTTAATACTGATGAAATAGAAGTTTATGTAAGTGGAGTCTTAAAAACAATCACCACAGATTATTATATTCGTAAAGAATCTAAAAAATTAGTTTTTAATACTGCACCGGCTGCAAATTCAGAAGTTAAGGTAATATATACAAATTTTGATATTGCTTTGCTTAAAAATAGGCAAGTTACAGGTGTTACTTCTGGTGCAACCGCAATTGTTGAAAAATCTGTAAAGAGAATTATTACTGACCGATTGAATCTTGGTTTTCCATTTGAATTGTTTATTAGTGATAAAACATTAGTAGGAACATTTTCTGGCGGTGAAGAAATTCAAGCTACAATTATTGATGATAATGATGCCTTAATAACTTTAAGAGCTGATACATTTTCAATCGTCAATAGAATTAATGTCATCAATGGTGGGTCAAGTTATAATGTAGGAGATGTTGTCATTGTAACTGGTGGTGGAGCAGTAACAGATGCTTCTGCTCAAGTTGATGATATTGTTGAAGGATATATTGATGGCATCGTTGTAAATTATGGCGGTGCAGGATTTGAACTTAATGGTGATATTACAGTTTCTGGTATTTCTCCGTTTGCACTTGACCTTGCCATTGACGCTACGGATACAACAGGTAGTGCAAATTCAACTTCAAATACTTATACTGTATCTAATGATGCCATTTCAACATATGCAAATACATTAATTTCTGCTGCTGATTATGGATTTCCTGCAACAGTAATTACTGCTGGTGAAAATGTTTCAACAGTTATTGCTGATGCATTGAGTTATTACACGTTCACAAGTTTAGGCCCAATATCAAATGTCATTGTTCTATACTCAAATACATCGACTGCAATTTCCCCAACGCTAGATGCTAACTCGCCATTGTTTACGGCAAATAGTAATTCTTTTGCCATTAAAAATTTCAAGTCAGTAGGTAGAATTAAAATCAACAATGGTGGAACAGGATATCAAGTTGGTGATGAGATTACATTTGGTTCTAATCCTGTGGGAACAAATGGAAGAGGTGCAGCTGCAGCAGTTAAAGCAGTCAACGCAAATGGAACAATTACTCAAATTGAAATTCAACCATCTAGAGTTTCTGGTACGGCAAATGTAACTAACAACAGTCCGTTCATCGTAGGTACAGGAACACAATTTGGTACACAAATTAGAGTTGGTGATAGAATCACAATCAATAATGAATCAAGATATATTAATGCAATTTCAAATACTACCTATGCAAATGTAAATGTGAATTGGACAGCTACTTCAACTGGTAAGAAAGTTGGTAAGTATGGAGACTACTTAATTGGTGGCCAAGGTTATACACAAAATAATTTTCCAACAATAACTGTATCATCAACTGCTGGAGTAAATGCGAATGTACAAATTTCTGCATTAATGGCCGATGGTGAATCACTTACACCATTTATTGGAAATACACAACCAGGACAAATCATATCAATTAAAGTTGTAAGTGGTGGTACAGGATATCAATATATTCCACAAGTAGACTTGACAGGTTCTGGTAGTGGTACGGCAACTGCATCTGCTGTAATTGAAGATGTTTATATTTCTTTGCCTGGAAGATGGACAACATCTGATTCTATTTTGTCAACCTCAGAGAGAAAACTACAAGGCCAAGATTACTATGTTGATTATTCATACATAACTTCTTCAGCCGTAGAATTCACAAAATACAAAAAAGTATTAAAACAACTATTGCATCCAGCTGGATTTATAAACTATGCTGACTTAAATGAGAACGCCTCTTTTAATGCAAATACAATTACTGTATCAACAACTTCTGCTAACACGATTGCCGGAACAGTAAATGTTTCCAACGGTTCAATTTATATAACTGGTGTAAACACTAAATTTAACGTGTCTAACTCAAGAGGTACTTTGACTATTGGATCGAATGTTTCTGTGAATAACATAATTAGAACTGTTTCTAGTATCATAAGTAATACAAATATTGCAGTTTCTTCAGCATTTACAACATCTGCAAATGCACAAACGGCCTTTATATTGATATAAATAAGCACTATGCCATCAATTACAAAGAAAAAACTAAGTTACAATAACGCAAAGATTTGGCGTAATTCGGTCTATAATTCAGGAACTACTGATCCAGTTCTTTATATTTTTATTGGTAATAATGTTCCGTATGCAAATGAGTCTTCTCCAGATTCTCTTGTGGACACGATTAGCACAGAAAAAGATGTTTGGAATAACATATATGCCGCCAAAAAAGTAACGGCAAATGATGTAGAACTTGTTATTCCAAAAGTCACTTGGACTGCGAATTCAAAATATAGAAATTATGATGATACAATTGATATAAACACTTTGTTATCATCAAACACCACACAGGGATTAAGTCCCATGTATGTTATTACGACAGGAAGAAATGTATACAAATGCATGTCTAATAACTCCTCGGCCAATTCGACAATAGAACCATCGGGCGACTATACAACTTCAAATGGCAATATTGCCACTGCTGATGGTTATTTGTGGAAATACATGTACAATGTTAAGCCATCAAATAAGTTTTTAACTACCAGTTGGATTCCAACTCCTACATCCACAGCACAATTAGATTATAATGTAAATGATACTGGTGTTGTTGATGGCGAATTGACAAGAATTATTGTTACTGCAAATGGAACAAATTACAGAGAGGCATCAAACATCGTAGTTGGTGCATATACTTCTGGTCAAACAACATTGCAATTTGCAAATACTGCCAGAGTTCTGAGTGTGTTTCAGATTTCAACTGTTGCAAATCTTGCAAATATGTCTGTCTCTGGAACAGGCATTCCGTCTGGTTCATATATTACTGCAACTGCAAATGCAACGGGAGTAATCACACTATCATCTGCAACTACAACGTCTGGTGGTGGCAATACAGGTAACTTAACAATATCAACTAGAGTTTATGTTGATGGTGATGGAAGTGGTTCTGCTGCAGCAACTACACTATCAAATACAACATCTGGCGTTTCTTCTGCAAATGCCAATGTATCAAAGGTAACAGTAACAACAATTGGAACTGGTTACTCAAGAGCAAATGCGTATATCTATGGTTCTGGAACTGGTGCAACAGCAAGAGTTATTGTCTCTCCAAAATATGGTCATGCTTACAATCCTGCTAATGAATTGAACGCATCTAATTTAATGTTTGCTGTAAGAATTGGTGAAATAGATACTACTGAGAATGGATTAATTTCTTCAAATACTTCTTTTAGACAGTACGGACTCTTGGCTAATCCGCATAAATATGCTAATACTACTGCCGTAACACAAACAACAGCCAATTCAGTAATCTCTCAAACAACAAATTTAGGTTTGGTTGCTGGAGGAAGTTATACATTAGATGAATTTGTTTATCAGGGTGCTTCTTCATCTACGGCTACATTTTATGGATATATTAACTCACAAACATCAAATGAAGTTAAGTTATCTAAGGTTATAGGAACAGTAACAATTGGATTGCCTTTAGTTGGTTTAAGTTCTGGTGTTTCTAGAATTATTATTACTAAAACAAATCCAGAATTTAAACCATATACTGGTGACATTTTATATGTTGAAAATATTACAAAGACGCAAAGAGAAGATGGTCAAGCAGAAAATATCAAAATTGTGGTTAGATTTTAGAGGAAATAAATGAGTATCGATACTAATTTTAATGCGAATCCATATTATGATGATTACGATGAAGATAAGAAATTTCTTCGTGTATTATTCAAACCTGGATATGCCGTTCAAGCTCGTGAACTAACTCAAGCTCAATCCATTCTCCAAAAACAAGTTGAAAGATTTGGTAATCATGTTTTTCAAAATGGTTCTGTTGTCACTGGTGGGCAATCATTCTTACAAGATTGTACCTATATTAAATTAGATTCCACTTATAGTGGAACTACTGTAAATATCAGTAATTTTGTTGACTCAACAATTGTTGATAATATTCAAACACCAACAAAAAGAGCAGAAGTAATCAAAGTTTATGATGCCGATTCTGGAACAAGTGAGCCAAAAACTCTTTTAGTTAAACAATTATATGGTACTGCATTTACTTCTGGTGATACAATTCTCACTTATGAAGCCGCACCTGCGTATGCAAATATCTCCACATCTGGCGTAGGCACAGGACAGATTTTTTCTGTTACTGAAGGTGTTTATTACTATGATGGATATTTTATTAAAAATGATAAACAAACTATTGCAACTTCAAAATACAGTAACACAACTGCCAATGCAAAAATTGGTTTTGAAATTACAGAAAGTTTAGTTAAATCTACTGCTGATACTTCTTTACTTGACCCAGCTCAAGATGCATCAAACTATCAAGCTCCTGGTGCTGATAGATTCAAAATTGAATTGACACTTGCATCAAGGTCACTTACATCAACAGACACGACTCAATTTATTGAATTGGGTAGAGTTGAAGAAGGTGTTCAAACAAGAAGTTATAGACTGCCACTTTATTCTGTTTTAGAAGACACTCTTGCTCGTAGAACATATGATGAATCAGGTAACTATACTGTTAGGCCTTTTAATCTATCACTACAAACAAATACATCCAATACTGCAAACATGGATGTTATTTTGTCTCCAGGCAAAGCATATGTTTTTGGATATGAGTATGAAACTATTTCTCCAACAACAATAACAGTTGCTAAACCTAGAACAACAGAATCAATTAATAATAAAGATGTTTCAGTTGATTATGGTAATTTTATATACACAACCGGTCACTACGGAACATTTCCTATAAATCATTTATCAACAATTGATTTACATTGTGTTTCAAATGCATCTATTAATTTAACTTCTACTGCATCTATTAGCAATACTAAAATTGGTACTGCAAGAATTAAATCTTTCTCTTTTGATTCTGCATCAAATACTTCCAATTCTGCGACTTATTCTTACAAAACATTTTTGTTTGATGTGAGTGTTGGTTCGTTAACAGGAACAATAAGGTCTGCCAACTCTGGTAATGTTACAATTGGTAATACTACCGCAGGCCAAATTTTCTCATCGGTAACTGATGCATACAAAGGCGCAAAAATAAGGATTACTTCTGGACCAGGTTCAGCAGAATCACCAAAATACATTACCGCATTTGATGCAACCAACCAAGTGATTACTCTTGGAAGTAATTTCTTAACAACACCAAATAATACTTCTGTTTGGTCAATAGATTTTGAATTCAATGATGTTGAATCATTGGCAACTTTCTCAAGTACAACAAGAACTAATTCTGCCGATGTTGATGCAAGGTCAAAAGATTTAGCATCAGTATATGATGATGCATATTTAACTGATGTTTCTTTTGAACCCATTGTGTTTAATTTGGGACAACAATATATTACACCTAGTACGATTGCAGATTTTTCATATTCATATCGTAGACTGTATGAAGCACAAACTTTTGTGGCTTCAGATTCTCCTGCTTTATCTGTTGGTTCTGGTGAAACATTAACTACCGCTTCTTCAACAACTGCAAAACAACAAAGTTATCAAGTTGTTGTTACTACTGCGGGTACTTCTCCTTATGCAGTAGGTTCAACTGTTCCTGCTGATAAAATTACAACTGTTAATACATCAACTAGAAAATTAACAATTGTTAATGCAAATAATATGACTGCCAATATTGTGGCAACTATTAATTATACATTGGCATCTGGTAGTCCAGCAAAAACAAAAACATTAGTTTCAGCCAATGCAACAATTCAAACATCTGGTGGAGAGTCAATAAACACCAACGGTGTAATTGTTTATGCAAATGCAACCACAAGTCAAACAACAATTCAAGCAAATAATATTATTAAAACATCAGGTACCGCACAATCATTGTATGTTTCCGATGTTATTGAATTGGTTTCTGTATATGATTTCAATGGTGCTGCTGTAGCAAATACAGGTTATACTGATGTAACTTCAAGGTATACATTAGATAACGGCCAAAAGAATTCTTTCTATGACCATTCATCGATTATATTAAAATCAGGTTACTCTGCACCTATTGGTCCATTAGTTGTAAGATATAATCGACATTCCTCTTCTGGTGCTGGACTATTTTCTGTTGATTCATACCCAACATATGGTACAATACCAACCTTTACTTCTCCAACAATTGGAACATCTTATTCATTAAGAGATACTTTAGACTTTAGACCAATTAGAAAAAATGCTACAAATGCATTAGATTCAACAACTGTAACAACAACATTTGATGTTGATCCTTCCACTACTGGTCCAAAAATACCAGAAAATGGTTCCGATATTCTTCTTGATTATTCTTATTATTTACCAAGAATCGATACTGTTGTTCTGAATAAAAATAGAACATTTGATGTTATTCAAGGAACACCATCATTAACACCTGTTCAACCAAAAAATAAAGATGACGCAATGAATCTTTATATTTTAACTGAACCGGCTTATATCGCAAACACATCTTCGGTCTCAGTTCAATATATTAATAATCGCCGATATACAATGCGAGATATTGGCACGATTGAAAAGAGAATTGAGAATTTAGAATACTACACATCATTGTCATTACTTGAACAAGATGCTGTGAACAAACAAGATTTGACTATTCTTGATAGTACAAACTTACCAAGATTTAAAAATGGTATTGTTGTAGATTCTTTCAAAGGACATTCAGTTGCTGATGTATCTTCAGTTGAATATTCTTCTTCAATCGATCCAATAAATCAAGAACTTCGCCCATCATTCAATGTTTCATCAAGAATGTTGAACTTCGATTCTGCAAATTCAACCGGATACTTACAAACAGGACCGTTTGTTACTGTTGCGGCTAGTAATACAACATTTGTAAATCAACCACTTGCATCTAAGACAATGAATATTAACCCGTTCAATGTGGTTAACTATCTTGGTAAAATTGCATTGAATCCTTCTTCTGATGTTTGGGTAGATACAACTAGAAAAGCCGATGTTTTAGTCAATCTAGGTGGTGACAAAGACGCTTGGGATTTAGTGATGAAAGGTCTCAGTAATGCCGGTTACGAATACGAATGGGGAAATTGGCAAACTCAATGGACTGGAACTTCATCTTCTACACAAGTCAATTTAAGAAATGATATTTACATTAGAAACGACACAAGAGGACAATATGGTGTAATTGGTAATGAAAGAACAACAACCACTACTACATCGGCTCAAACTCGTTCTGGTGTCTTATCAAGAGCTGTTCCACAAACTATCACACAATCAATTGGTGACCGTATTGTAGATGTGTCTGTTATTCCTTATATGAGAGCTAAGACAGTTCTATTTACCGCAACAGATTTTAAACCTGATACAATTTTATATCCATTCTTTGATAATACCTCAGTTGAACAATATGTTGCTCGAGCAAATAAATTTATTCTTGCCACAAATAATTTAGGTTATAGCACAAAGACTGCAAACACAGAAACCATTAGAGTATATAACAATACTACTGCTTCAAACAATGCAACTGCTGTAGTTGTAAAAACTTCAAACAATGCTATATTTGTTGCTAATCTCGTACCAACAGGTAATTTAAATCTTGCAAACGCTAATGTTATTGGAGATATATCTGGAACAAGTATTCGAATTGCTGGATATGAACATTACTCTGGAAAAACAAATACTGCCACATCAACAACGATTGTATTAGCACTAGACGCAACTGGTGCAAACAATGAAGTTTATTATGGCAATACTTCTAATAGTAACATAATTTCTATTGTGTCTGGAACTGGTGCTGGTCAACAAAGAACAATTAGCTCATATGTTGCGGCAACAAGAACAGCAACTATTTCTTCTGCTTGGACTACAACACCAGATACAACTTCATTCTATTCAATTGGCAGATTAACAACAACAAGGTCTGGTGATGTTGCAGGTATTCTTAATATTCCTGTATCAACATTTAGAACTGGTGAAAAATCTTTTAGACTAATTGATACTTCAACGGGTGATATTCCTTCATCATCAACAAATGGTGATGCATCATTCTTTGCACAAGGATTGTTACAAACAACAGAAAATACTATTGTCTCTACTGTTCAACCTGTAATTCAAAGAACTTCTGTCAATGATAGTAGAGTTACAACAACTACAAGTGTAAATGATGTTCCTGTAATGGGATGGTGGGATCCACTCGCACAAACTTTCTTAATTGCACCTGCACAATATAATCAAGGTATTTTTGTTGAGAAAATTAGAGTTTGTTTTAAAACTAAACATGATACTTCTCCTGTTACACTACAATTAAGACCAACTGTAAATGGTTATCCATCTTCAACAATTGTTTATCCTTATGGGTCTGTAACTCTTACACCTGATAAAGTTAATACCACAACTTCACCAGATTTAGATGATGCAACAAAATGCACAGACTTTGTATTTGATACACCAATCTATATGTTGCCTGGTGAACATTCTTTTATTCTCTTATCCAACTCAAATGGATATGAAGCCTATGTTGGTGAAGTTGGTAAATTAGATATAGTTTCTGGTCTACAAATATCTGAACAACCATATGGCGGTTCATTGTTCCAATCACAGAATGGTTCTACTTGGACAGCTGACCAAAATCTAGACATGTTGTTTAGAATTTATAGAAAAGTCTTTAGTACTTCTCCTGCAACGGCTCAATTCATAGTTGACAAACCAACTTCAAATATTGCTTATGATTTAATTAATACTGTTACATCTGAAGTAACAATGGCAAATACATCATTAGGATATTCATTCTTATCTGAAAAATCAACTGGTGGACTAACAAGTTTTATAACTTTTAATCCAAAAGAAGATTATACAATGGATGATGGAAATGGAAGAAGGGTATTAAATCCAACAACAGGCAATACATCCTTCATACTGAAGGCAACAATGTCAACATCTAATCCTGCTATTTCTCCTATATTGGATACTACTAGATTTGGAACAATTTTAGTTGATAACTATATCAACGCCTTACCTTTGTTGAATTCAGGATTCTTAATTGCGAACTCAGGTTCTGCATATGCAAACTCTGCTGATGTGACTGTCTCATTTACTGGAGGTGGCGGATCAGGTGCTGTTGCAACGGCCACAGTCTCATCAAATGTTATCACTGCTATTACTGTAACAAGTGGTGGTACTGGTTATACAACTTCTCCAACAGTCACAATAACTCCAGGTTCTGGTGGTGGTTCAGGTGCATCAGTCACATACAATGGTGAAGATAAGAAAACTGGCGGTAATGCTGCAACTAGATATATGACAAGGCGTGTTACTCTTGCCGATGGATTTGATTCTGGTGACCTAAGAGTTTATTTGACTGCATACAAACCAACTGGTTCTGAAATCTATGTTTATTATAAATTATTGTCTGGATCTGATTCTGATGTGTTTGATAATAAATCATATCAATTGATGACACAATTAGGTAATCCTAATTTTGTTTCTAGTAACAAGAGAGACTATAGAGAGTTGAGTTTTGCACCAGGAACTTCTTCTGTGGCCAATAATTCAATTTCATATACATCTGGCTCAACTGCATTTAACTCATTTAAAACTTTTGCTATTAAGATTGTTATGTCTGGTACAGATACAACTGATGTTCCAAAAGTAAGAGATTTGAGAGCAATTGCTTTACCTTCTGGTACATAATATGGGTCAACATGTAAGAATAGGTGATACTGCTCTGATTAGAGATATTCATTCCAAGGCGATTCTAAATACAGATAAATCAGGTCTAAATGATTATCTAATGAAAAGAGAAATCGCAAAGAAACAACAGGCTGAACAGATACAAACTAAAGACCGCTTAGATAAAATAGAAAATGACATGTCAGATATCAAAAATTTGTTAGTTCAATTAGTCAATACAGGAAAGTTAAATGGCAATTAATTATTTAACAACAGCCAATACTTTTCAACAATGGCTGATTGGAACACAAGACTTAATTACAGTCGCTAATAATCTTACTGATAATATTAGCGGAACTTTCTATGCCAACACCAATCTTGTTGTAGGTAATACTCTTAATGTTGTTGGTGATACTACAATCTCTGGCAATCTT
>Ga0209190_1000695_pt1 | contig 24386 bp, 14 predicted proteins | sample M_140205_XF_Meta_FD_187315 | JGI IMG/M metagenome (GOLD analysis project Ga0209190, IMG submission 187315) | Freshwater microbial communities from Lake Montjoie, Canada to study carbon cycling - M_140205_XF_MetaG (SPAdes) (version 2) | ecosystem: Environmental > Aquatic > Freshwater > Lake... | reverse complement strand
AGCTGGCGCCGGGAATAACTACCGACACCTCGTCATGGTCAAGAATCCAACGCAAGGACATCTGCGCCATCGTCATGCCCGCGGGCACGAGGGACTTGATCCGACCGGCCAATTCGGCGCCTTGGCCGAAGGGTAGACCTGCGAAGGTTTCGCCCACATTAAAATGCTGTCCGTCGCAGTTGAAGTTGCGGTGGTCGGACTCGTGGAAGGATGTACCGGCATCAAACTTGCCGGACAACAATCCGCTGGCCAAAGGCAGGCGCACGATGATCCCCACTCCCTGTTCTCGCGCGCGCGGAAAAAGTTTATCCGCCGGCTTCTGACGGAAGATGTTGAAGATGATCTGCAGGGAAAGCAGTCCTTCCTGCTCCAAGCAAATCATCCCCTCCTCCACCGTCTCCACGCTTGCGCCGAAGCGCTTGATTAATCCGTCATCCACCGCCCTCCCCAGCCAAGCAAAAATTTTACCCTCGCGAAGCACGGTCGGCGGAATGCAGTGCAATTGCAGCAGATCGAGAGACTCGACCCCGAGCCGGCGACGCGATGCGTCGATCGCCCCGCGCAATCCGGCCTCGCTGTATTTGTCGGGATAAGCATCCGGTCCACGTCCGTATTTGGTCGCCACGATCACGCGGGGATCGCGACCTCGGTTGAAGCGTCCGATCAACTCCTCGCTGCGCCCCCCGCCGTAGACATTGGCCGTGTCAAAAAAATCCCCCCCGCTCCCTGCCGCCATCTCCATGATGTCTTCCGCTGTGGCATCCGTCATGGGCCCGAAGGCGCCGCCAAACTGCCAACATCCAAGCCCGATGTCGCCGATCTCGAATCCATGCAGACCTAGTCGACGTGTTGTCATAACTTGATCTGATCAATTAATCCGTCGTGTGTCTCCAACGAAGACGGCAAAAAGTCCATCCTGATTGCATGCGCAGGCATCGTGGGCGCGACGAGAAGCTCAGGATCCGGCGTGATCAACCAGCGCCCCCTTGGTTCCCTCTCCCTGCTGCTTGCGCAGCCAGACGGAAAGCAGCGATACGTCGGCTGGAGTGACACCGCTGATGCGCGAGGCTTGACCGAGTGTGGATGGACGCACGTGGGTAAATTTTTGCCGCGACTCGTTGCGCAGTCCGGGCACGGATGCATAATCCAGATCCGTGGGTAAGGCTTGCTCCTCCTGCCGCTGCGCGCGGGCCACCGACTCCAACTCGCGGCGAATGTATCCCGCATACTTGAGGTCCGTCTCCACCTGGGCCCAGATGTCGGCGGGAGCCCAAGCCCGGATATCCGACGGCAAATTCTCCACTAAGTTCTCGGGACGACGAATCCAGTTATCCAATGTAATACCCTCATAACGAGTTACTTGTGTTTTTTTTACAAGCGATTGAATCGCAACGGATTTCGCCGAAGCCCTCGCGTGACGCTCTGCCGAAATAAGCCCCGCCTCCCTCGCCTTTTCAGCCAAGCGCAGATCGGCGTTGTCCTGCCGAAGGAGCAACCGGAATTCGGCACGGCTGGTGAACATCCGATAAGGCTCTGGTGTGCCACGCGTAACCAAGTCATCGATGAGCACGCCGATGTAACCCTCGGAACGTTCCACGTGGAACGGTGGACGACCGGCAATTTTGAGGGCCGCATTGGCGCCAGCAACCAAACCCTGGGCAGCGGCCTCCTCATAGCCGGAGGTGCCGTTGATCTGCCCGGCGAGATACAGCCCGGATATAGCCTTGGTTTCCAGGCTCGGCTGAAGCTGGGTCGGCGGACAAAAGTCATATTCCACCGCATAACCGGCGCGCAGAATGTGCGCGTTTTCGAGGCCGACTACTGATCTAATGAAGTCCAGTTGGACCTCGAACGGCAGGCTCGTGGAGACGCCGTTGACATAAAACTCGCCGGTCTGTCGTCCTTCTGGTTCGAGAAAAATCTGGTGCCGGTCTTTGTCGGCGAAACGGACCACCTTGTCCTCAATCGACGGACAATACCGCGGACCGACCCCCTCGATGATGCCGCAATACATCGGCGACTTGTCGAGGTTGGACCGGATAATGTCGTGGGTCCGGGTGTTCGTATGAGTGATCCAGCAAGGCATTTGTTCCACGTGGAACTGTCCATCCTCCCATCGGTTCAAGGTGAACGGGCCGCGCTCCGCCGACTCCATCTCCTCACGCTGAAAGCTGAAGGTGGGGGGAGGGGTGTCACCATCTTGCCGCTGGCACTTGGAAAAATCGATCGATCGTCCGAGCAGGCGGCACGGGGTTCCTGTCTTGAATCGCTCGACTGCCAGGCCAAGATCACGCAGGGAATCGCTCAAGGTGGATACCGCATCACCCATGCGTCCGCCGGTGGTCTGCTGGAGTCCGACATGGAGCAACCCCCGCATAAAGGTGCCCGTCGTTACCACCACCGACCTAGCCTGATAGCGTAGGCCCAGACTGGTCTCGACCCCAACAACGGCATCGTTTTCCGTAAGGATGCGTACGGCATTGCCTTGCAGAAGGTGCAGGTTGGGGGAGTGCTCGAGCACCCACTTCAACCGGAACTGGTAGGCCTTCTTGTCGCACTGGGCACGGGGTGCTTGGACACTTGGACCCTTGCGGGCATTGAGCATCCTGAACTGAATGCCCGTGGCGTCTGTGTTCAGACCCATCACCCCGCCAAGGGCATCGATCTCGCGTACCATGTGTCCTTTGGCTAAACCCCCGATCGCCGGGTTGCAGGACATCTGTCCTATGGTGTCCAGATTCTGGGTTAGTATGGCCGCACGCGCTCCCAACCGTGCGGCAGCCAAAGCCGCTTCGACTCCCGCATGACCAGCACCCAAGACGAGCACGTCAAAAGTCTCGGGATAATCATACATGGACATAATATTGGAGACGTTCCACGTGGAACGTTACGGACGGTCAAGAATCCCGGAGGTGGGGCGGGGTAGCAGTTCCGAGAGGCTAAAAGTGATGGACTTGCCATGAAAGTTGGCCAACAAAATCTCAAGGTCTGGGTTGAATTCGGCCAGCACTTGGCGGCAGGCTCCGCAGGGGGAGGCGGGTTCCTTGGTGTCGGTCGCTATCGCTATCTTGGTAAACTCCCGGCACCCGGCAGCCACTGCGGAGCTTACCGCATTCCTCTCGGCACAGATGGTCAGACCATAGCTGATGTTCTCGACATTGCATCCAGTGAAAATCCTCCCATCCTTCCCGAGCAAAGCCACCCCAACATGAAATTTTGAGTAAGGAGCGTAGGCGCAGTCCGCCACTTCTATTGCTTTTGTAATTAGTTTTTGATCAGTTATTTGCATTATATTTGTAAATGTGGTGTCGGGCGCAGGCTGGGGCGGTGCGAAGGTTCACCGCAAGTCCAAGCCAGCCATCTTCTTCGCATCGGCTTTGGCGGGCGTGAAGTCAATGACATCCTTCACCGCAAACGGAAAAAACCGGAGGCAATTCGACCGCTGACAAAGTCTCTCATCGCTAGGCTTTGCTGCATAAATTATGAGAGATCCCGCACCGAAGAGTAAAAATAAAAGGCCTGTGAAATATGCGGTTTAAATCCTGAACGTCCCCATGAAGGCCGCTGAATTGTCCGGCGATTTTTTCGGCCGCAGCCATCCGCCCATCACTTGCTTCACCCGAGCAACCCTGAAGCTTTGCCGTTGCCAAAAAGCAATTTTTCCGCAACATTTTAAGCGGTGTGCAGGCACACTCATTGCTAGCCAGACTTCCTGGAGAGCAACCCGCAACCAAACAAAACACACGTGAGCGTAGCCCAAGCCGACAAAACTGGAACTGATCCGGTAAATTTTGCCAAAGCACCGGTCAACGCAAACCTAAGCGCGGACCAGAAACTTCGTTTTCTGTCCGACATGCTTCGTATCCGCCGATTCGAGCAGTCGTCACTGAAGCTTTATCAACAGGGAAAAATGGGGGGGTTCCTGCACCTTTATATCGGGCAGGAGTCGGTCGCCGTCGGTACCTGCTCCCTCATGGGGCCCAATGACCATGCCATCACCGCCTACCGCGATCACGGCCACGCGCTTGTCGTCGGCATGTCGATGAATGAATGTATGGCCGAACTTCTCGGCAAATCCACGGGCTGCTCGAAAGGTAAAGGCGGATCGATGCATTTTTTCGCTCCCGACAAAAATTACTGGGGAGGTCACGGTATCGTCGCTGGCCAAACCCCGCTGGGACTTGGCATCGCCTTTGCGCTGAAATACAAGGGTCTGAAGGGTTGCTGCCTCACTTACCTCGGCGACGGCGCGGTTAATCAGGGCGTTTACCACGAGTCCCTCAATCTTGCCTCTCTCTGGGACATACCGGTCGTCTACATCATCGAGAACAACCAGTATTCCATGGGCACGAGCCTCGCGCGTTCGTCATCGATCAAGTCCTGTCTGGCCGAGCGCGCTGAGGGCTACAAGATCGATTGGGACCTGGTTAACGGGGAAAACCTATATGAGGTGCGTGCCAAGACATTCGAGGCCATGGAGCGGGCGCGTGAAACATGCCGGCCCACGGTGCTGGAGATCGACACCTACCGCTACTATGGTCACTCGGTCGCCGATGCCAACGCGAAAAAATACCGCAAACCCGAGGAGATCGAGTTCTACAAACAAAACCACGACCCGATCACGCTCTGGGAAAACCGCCTCAAGGAGGAGGGGATAGCCACCGACGAAATCATCGCGAAGATCGACAAGGAAGCAAAGGAGGAGGTCGCGGCCTCCGTGCAGTTCGCAGAAGACAGTCCTCTCCCGGAGTTGGAAGATATTTTCAGCGACATCTACCACGAGGTGGATATGGGCACCGAGGCCGGGCGAACTGGACGGCACTTTTTCAACGACTAGCCGCTCGACGATCTGCGCCGAGCAAAGACATAAGCCATGCCTGTCATCACTTACCGCCAAGCCCTCAACGACGCGCTATCCGAGGAACTCACGCGCGACGAGAATGTCATCCTCATGGGTGAAGAAGTGGCCGAATACAACGGCGCATACAAAGTCACCGAAGGACTATGGAAAAAATTTGGTGACAGACGGGTCATCGATACACCGATCAGCGAGGCGGGCTTCATTGGTCTGGGGGTCGGCGCCGCCATGATGGGGATGCGCCCGGTCATGGAACTGATGTTTTGGAGCTTTTCCTATGTCTGTTTCGATCAGATCATCAACAACGCCGGCTGTGTTCGCTACATGTCGGGCGGGCTGATCAATTGTCCAATTGTCATCCGCGGGCCCGCCAACGGCGGAACCAGCGTCGGCGCTACCCACTCGCACACTCCGGAAAATTTTTTCGCCAACACACCGGGACTCAAAGTTGTCTGCCCGGCCACGCCCTATGACGCCAAGGGGCTCATGAAGTCCGCCATCCGTGACAACGACCCTGTCTGTTTCATGGAGAACACACTCCTTTACGGCGACACAGGCGAAGTGCCCGAGGATGAATATGTTATCCCTCTCGGTGTGGCGGACGTGAAGCGCGAAGGCACTGATATATCTCTCATCGCCCACGGGCGCGCAGTCATCACTGCCCTTGCCGCCGCACACCGCCTCTGGGAAGAGTTTAATATCTCGGCGGAGGTTGTCGACCTGCGCACCATCAGGCCGCTCGACGAGCAGACGGTCCTTGAGAGTGTGCGCAAGACACATCGTGCGGTTTTGATCGACGAGAACAAACCTTTCTGCGGCGTGTCCTCACAAATCGCCACCATGATTCAGGAGCAGGCTTTCGATGATCTCGATGCACCGGTCTCCCGCGTCTGCTCTCTCGACGCTCCCGCCATCTACAGCCCCAAGGTTGAAGCGATGCAACTCCCGACCGTCGATCGCATCATCCAAAAAGTCGTGGCGGCCTGCTGAGCAAAAATTCCGCTCGTCACTTTCCATACTACACTCTTCACTTTCGCCCATGCCTGCCGTCACGATGCCCAAACTGAGCGATACGATGCTGGAGGGCACGCTCGTGAAATGGCGCAAAGCCAAAGGGGACAAGGTAGAGGTGGGAGATATTCTGGCCGAGATTGAGACCGACAAGGCGACGATGGAGATGGAGTCGTTTGACGACGGTACCATCACGGACCTTTGCGCGAAGGAAGGGGAAATCATCAAGGTCGGCGACAAAATCGCCATGATCCTTGCGGAAGGGGAAACAGCCGAAGCCGCCCCGTCCAAACCGGCAACCGAGGTAGGCAAATCCGCAGCAAAACTTGCCGACACGCCTTTAGCCGTTCCTGCCAAGACACCATTTCCCACGACCAAGCCATCCGCCGCCGCAATTTTATCAGGGCGGGTCAAAGCCTCTCCACTCGCCCGCAAAATAGCCGCCGCCAACGGTGTCAATCTGGCCATCCTCACCGGATCGGGTCCGGGTGGGCGTGTTGTCAGGAAGGATGTCGAAAACGCACCGCGGGGCGGGGGAGTTGCCCCTTCTTCCACTCCGGTTATCCGCGCCGCCCACGGAATTGCAGGCGAGGAAAAAAACATTTCTCTCACCGGCATGCGCAAGACGATCGCCGAGCGCCTGCTGGCCAGCAAAACACAGATTCCCCATTTCTATCTCAGCGTCTCGATGGACGGCGGACCGCTTATGGACCTGCGCAATGAGTTGAATACCATGGCGGAGAAGGACGGTAGGCAAAAACTCACCGTCAACGACTTTATCCTCCTCGCCGCCGCCCGGGCTGCAGCCGAGGTCCCGAAAATCAATGCCGCCTACGACGGTGATTCCATTGTGGAATACGCCGACGTCAATCTGGCGGTTGCGGTGGCGATTGATGACGGGCTTATCACACCGGTCATCCGCAAAGCCAGCACTCTCACCTTGCGCGAAATCAGCGCGCAGATGAAAGACCTTGCCGCCAAAGCCCGTGGCAAAAAACTCAAGCCCGACGAATACCAAGGCGGTACCATTACCCTTTCGAGTCTAGGTGGTTTCGGTATCGACGATTTTCTTCCCATCATCAACCCGCCCCAAGCGTTCATCCTCGGGGTAGGGGCCATCACCAAGCAGCCGGTGGTCAACCAGCAAGACCAGATTGTTGTCGGACATCGCCTCGTCATTTCTGGCAGCGGAGACCATCGCGTGGTCGACGGGGCGGTAGCCGCGGAATACATGAACGCCCTCCGGCGTTACGTCGAAAAACCTGCGCTGCTTTTGCTCTGACGTTTGGCGTCCTTTCAGTTTGGTCCTTCCGGCTGAAAACTGTAAACTGAATACTGCCAACTGTGCTTTTAGCACTGAACAAACCTTTTGGCGTCCTCTCGCAGTTCACGCCGGACTATCCCGGACAGCGGACGCTATCCGAACTCGGTCTGCCCAAAAATGTCTACGCGCTCGGACGTCTCGACCGCGACAGCGAGGGACTCCTTCTTCTTTCCAACGAGCCCGGGCTGAACACCCGTCTCCTCGACCCGAAAAATGCACACCTGCGCACTTATTGGGCACAAGTCGAAGGGGAGATGACTGAACCAGCACTGCAACAACTGCGCTCCGGTGTCGTCATCGAAGGCCGCAAGACAATCCCCGCCGACGCGAAGCGCATCGATCCCGACCTTCCCCCGCGTGATCCGCCGATCCGCTTTCGCCAAAACATCCCGACAAGCTGGATCGAACTCAGCCTGCGCGAAGGCCGCAACCGCCAAGTGCGCAAAATGACCGCCGTGGTCGGTTATCCCACCCTCAGACTCCTGCGCGAGCGCATCGGAAAGTTCGATCTACCTTTCGAGCTCGCACCGGGCCAATGGCGCGAGCTAACCAAATCTGAAGTGGCGTTGGTTTTCCGGTAGCCTTCAATACCTCTGTTTGCTTCTTTTAAGAATCTAGCGATATGCGAACAGCTGGTCTGTTTGATTTGAAAAACAACCTTTCCGCCAGGCTCAAACTGGTTATTGCTGTCGAGCCACTGGTCATCACTGACCACCGCAAGCCCATTGCGGTGGTTTATCCACTCGAGCGAGCCCTCATGGACGAACACGTCTGCTCGCTCGTGGCTGAAGTGCTCGTTATTCCGCCGCGCGCACGCCACAAACTTGATATGAAAGCTTTTCTCGCCATGCCCAGAGGCGAGGGCTTTCCAGCAGAGTGACCAAACCCGCGACCTGTCACTCGTTACTTTCGCTGGCAGTTTGGACACCAAGCTGTCGTACGTCCGCCGATCGTCGCGCGCTCCAGAGTCGTGCCATCGCGCGGACATTTCCCGCCGGGGCGCCATCGGTGCCGGAACAACCAAGAGGTTGGAGGGTTTCCGTAATTCGTCCCGATGATCCGCAATGCATCGCGACAGAGGTGTCTTGTTTCGCGCCAAAACATTTCGGTTTCCTCTTTGTTCAATATTCCAGCCCGGCGCCCGGGATAAAAACGGCATCGCCATAAAATTTCATCCGCCATCCAGTTGCCGACACCGGGAAAGCGCTCTTGCTGCAAGAGCACTGCTTTGATCGGACTGCCCTTGCGTCGGCGCAAATACTCACTCACCGCCTGCAATGTGAAGGCGCGAGACACCACTTCCGGGGGTAGTTTTGTCCACCAATCAGGTTCCCGTCCCATGGCAAATTTCAGCGCGCCGAACATCCGTGAATCCCGGAAAACCAAGGAATGTTTTGCCTGGCGGATGACCAAGTGGTCGTGCTTGCCGGGTTTGTCCTCGCGCCCTTTGACCAGAAGTTCTCCCGTCATGCCGAGATGCAAGCCGAGGCTGGATGCCTCAAAAACGAAGCGCATTTGTTTGCCCTTTGTCTCGATGCCTGTGAGTTTCTTGCCTTTCAGTCCGCGCCGGATCTTCGCTGGATCCGCCGCCCGATAGATCCTGGCTTGGTCTCGGCAAAACACCTCAACCACCTCATTGCCTATCCCGGGTGCCCATGCCTTGGAATAAAAAGCCACCTCTGCAAGTTCCGGCATCCCTCGACCCTATGGGGTTTTCTGAAAAGCGCCCACTGCAGACTGCCAACCCTCCCATCCTTAATGTTCTTCAATCCGCGCCGAAAATATCCCATCCTGTGAGGCTATGGCTTACGATCTCATCGTGGTAGGTGGTGGACCCGCCGGTTATGTTGGCGCGATCCGCGCCGCGCAACTCGGGAAAACAGTGGCATGCGTCGAAATGGACCGCGCCGGCGGAACTTGTCTCAACTGGGGCTGTATCCCGACAAAATCCCTCCTCCGCAACGCGGAGCTTTACCAACTGATGAGCCAGCACGCCGGGGACTTCGGGATGACTTTCGACAAGCTGAAGTTCGATTGGGAAAAGGTGATCGGCCGCAGTCGCAAGGTCGCCGACAAACTTGCCGGCGGCATCGAAATGCTCTTTAAGAAAAACAAAGTCGATTATATCCGCGGATCTGGTGCCGTGCCGAAAGCGGGTGTGGTGGAAGTGACCGACAAGGACGGTAAAAAAACAACGCACACCGCTTCGAAGATCATGGTAACGACGGGGGTCGTCTCCCGTGAGATGCCCGGCTTTCCTTTTAATGGAAAAAGCGTCATTGGCAGCAAGCAGGCCATGGTTCTTCCCGAGCAACCCAAGGAGATCATCATCATCGGAGCAGGCGCCATCGGTATCGAATTCGCTTATTTTTTCAACGCGTTCGGAACCAAGGTCACCGTCGTCGAGATGATGCCCAACATCCTTCCGGTCGAAGACACTGATGTCTCGGTCGCGCTGGAAAAATCGCTCACCAAGCAGGGAATCCGGATCCTCACTGGAACCAAAGTGGAAAAAGCAGAAGCCAGTCTCAAGGGCGTGAAGCTCACTGTGAGCGGCAAAGCCAATGAAACCATCGAGGCGCCATTCGCCCTCGTTGCCATCGGTGTTTCACCACTGCTGCCGGAAGGACTCAAGGTCAACTTGGATCCGAAAGGCTGGATCCAAACCAACGACCGGTATGAGACCTCGGCGCGCGGCGTCTTCGCCGCAGGTGACATCATCGGACCCCCTTGGCTTGCTCACGTGGCGAGCTTCGAGGCTATTCAAGCGGTGGAAGGAATGTTCGCTGGAAAAACACCCCGCAAAGTGAATGTCTTCCCGGGTTGCACCTACTGCCAACCGCAGGTCGCCAGCGTTGGTTTGAACGAACGTACCGCAAAGGAAAGAGGGCTGAAATACAAGATCGGTAAATTCCCTTTCATGGCCAGCGGCAAGGCGCTCGCCGTCGGCGAAAGCGAAGGCTTTGTGAAAATCATCTTCGCGGAACCGCACGGAGAAATCCTCGGTGCGCATATCATTGGGGCCGATGCCACAGAGATGATCGCCGAACTCGGGCTGGCCATGGAGATGGAGGCGACCTACGACGAACTCATCTCGACCATCCACGCACACCCAACGCTCAGCGAAGCTATCCATGAAGCGGCAGAGCAGGCTCTGGGCCACGCGATCCATATTTAAGCGACCGACACCTGAGTGCTGCGATGACATCGGGCGCCTCCGCAAGCGCTCGATGCTTTATTCCGCCTGCCAAGGAGGGTAATCCGTATATCCCTTCGGTCCGGGTGTGTAGAAAGTCTCCTCATCCGGCTTGTTGAGCGGCGCGCCTGCGCGCAAGCGCGCCGGCAGGTCTGGGTTCGCCAAGAACGGCGTTCCGAAGGCGACAGCATCGACTTTATTGTCCGTGATGGCGTCGGCTGCTTCTTGCGCACTGTAACCCATGTTGCCGATGAGCACGCCGTGGTATTCGGTTCGCGCTGTCGACATCACATCGTCGTGTTTTTGGTCCAACAAATCTGATCTCACCATGTGCAGGTAAGCCAAGTTGCATTCGTTGAGGCGCGCGCCCAGCCATGACACCAACCCGATCGGATCGCGGTCACTTATATCGTTGAAGCTGTTTAGGGGAGAAATGCGAAGCCCTACACTTTCCGAACCCCAGACTTCAGAGAGAGTTGCTAGAACCTCGAGCAACAGGCGTGCGCGATTTGCCAAAGCACCACCGTACGGTCCGGTACGTTTGTTTGTCCCGTCGCGCAAAAACTGGTCGATCAAGTAACCGTTCGCCCCGTGCGCCTCGACGCCGTCAAAACCGGCCGCTTTGGCATTCTCCGCGGCCTGCTTGAAGCCGGCCACAACACCGGGAATCTCTTCGTCGCGCAATGCGCGCGGCACGACATGAGGTTGGCTACCTTCGCGTGTGGCTACCTCGTCGCCGCTGATAGCCAACGCGCTGGCGGAAACGGGCTGCGTGCCATTGTTAAAAGCGGGGTGGCATGCCCTTCCGCCGTGCCAGAGTTGCAGGAAGATCCTTCCGCCTGCGCTGTGCACTGCATGTGTCACCCTTCTCCAGCCTTCCACTTGCTTGTTGGAATAAATCCCTGGCTCCGCGTAAAAGGCGGAACAGCCCTCAATCGACATGGTGGCCTCCGCGATGATCAGTCCCGCCGTGGCGCGTTGCGTATAATATTCAACCATGAGCGCACCTGGGATATGCCCGGCCTCCGCGCGGCAGCGGGTGAGGGGCGCCATGAAAATGCGGTTGGGTGTTTCCAGCGTGCCGAGCTTCAGCGGTTTGAATAGAGAAGAGAAGGACGACATGGAAGGCCTGCATAACTTACATCCCACGGGCAGAGCACACGAGAAAATCCATGTTGTTCACATGCTCTGTGGATTGAAGGTTTTTTAAAGCCAACAGAACCATCAGTCATAAGGATGTGAACAACCCACAAGGATCACGTTTCACGCCGCATACATGCACGTTCCACGGGTTTCGGTCGTTGTGAGCAAAGCCCGCAACTGTGCGCATATCCCGCGGGGAACAATGTGGAACACAGGGTTGTTCGCAACAACGGAGACCTATTCACAACCTACTGGTCTCTCATCGGTCTCCCTCCGGCCCTCTTTTCTCGCAAAAGAAAGCCGCGACAATGACCGCAGAGCGCTAAACAACTTTTACAACTAAGCGAAGCGAAGAACATTGATCGCCGAGAATCCGGCGGTGAAGCAGGAACACTCGAAAACAAGCGATGACCAAGCCAAAAAGTTTGCGCCACCAAGAATTCTGACGGTCGAGGAAACGCAGGCGTATCTGCAAGGCTGCGCAGAAACAATCCCGAGATTACTTTCCTGCTTCTTATAACACCCTGTAGACTCGGCTTTTTGCCATGAGCTGCTATTCTACTCGGAACTTTGAAGCCCTTGGTTGCCCTCACAGAGAAGAACGCGCTTGCCGCACAAGTTACGGCATTTTTGCTGCGCGGGCGTGAGGGAATCCCGATCGATCTTGGGGACACGCTAGTCCTGATTCCAACGGCCGGTGCGGGAAGGGCGATTAGGCGGGAACTCTCCAAAAAAGGCGTCCTCTCTCCGCAGTTTGATCTTCCGATGGATGCGCTCGTGCCATCCAGGGCCCTTGTGGCCAGCCGCCTGGAGCGCGAAGCGGCATGGGCGCTTTTGCTCGATCCGTCCAAGCGCCAGCCTTTTGCGTCACTCATCCCGCAGATTGTCCCGCTCGACACGGCCGACGATCGCTTTGGCGTTGCCGCGCGCTTGTGCACGGTGTGCGACCAGCTCACCGTGGCAGGGCTCGACCCAGCTTCGCCGCTACTGTTGAAAAAACTCACCGAGGACGCGCCGCGCTGGAATGCTTTCGGAAAGCTCTACGCGGAATACCTTAAGGTGCTCTCAAAGTACCAACTGCGCGACCCCAATGAAGTGCGTTTGGAGCAGGCGAAGAACCCTTCGACGGCCAACGAATTGAGGCGTGTCGTCGTGGCGAGTATCCCCGACCTCGCGCCAGTCGTGGAAACCTACCTGCAATCCTTGGAGAAAAAAGGGATCAAGATCGACGTTCTTGCCTGGAGTCCCGCCGACCAAGCGGAGCACCTCGATGCCATGGGCCGCCCCGGCAAGGAGTGGTGCGGGGGGGAGTTGTTGCGCGTGGAGCAGGAGGCGATCGTCCCAGCCAACGATCCGCCGACCGAAGCGGGCTTCCTCTTGGACTTCGCCGCAGACCAAGGTGATGTGGATTTCGAAGTGTTTGCGGCCGCGCCGGAGTCGGCCGTTGCTCTCGCGCAGGAAATCTCCTGGCGCGATGCCGAGGCGTATCTGCCCGAAGGGCGAGGGCTGGCGCAGACCGAGTCGGCGGAGATTCTTCTCGGTTGGGACGAGTTTGCCACGACCCGCCGCCTCCGCGATCTGCGCGTGCTGCTGCAGAAGCCGACTCTGCTCTCATTTTTTGTCGCCGCGGCCGGCAAACCGGAAAAGTTTACCGCGAAGGACGCACTTGAGGCCTGCGATTGTCTGATCGGTCAGCGCTTGTGCGAAAATATTTCGTCCGCCCAAAGCTGGCTCAAACACGCCGAGCGTCCGACCAACTCCGGCGCGTTGCGTGTTCACATCGCGCAGGAAGATCTCGTGCACACCGCGGACAAGCTTCTGGCACGCAAGCTCGATGGGCGTGGCATGCTTTCCGCGGTCAACGAGCACCGTAGCACCGTGGAAGCCGGATCGTTCACGGCGAAGGAACTGGCCGCGATCACGGAGGTCACCACGCAGTTCGGCAGCTCGGCCATCCTTCGGGAAATACCGGACGACATGCGCCGGGCGGCGGCCAAGGCCGATATCATGCGCAAGAGGATCTTCCCCCGTGCGCGGGCCGAAGCCATCGAGGTGCAGGGATGGCTGGAGGCGCCCTGGAGCAGTGCCAAGACCTTGATCGTCGCCGGTTGCCGCGAGGGTGCCTTGCCCTCCGGAACCTACGACGACTCGTTTCTTCCCGACGGAGCAAAGGATGACCTTGGCTTGGTCACCCAAGACGGTCGCCTGGCCCGCGATGCCTACCTGCTCTCGTGCATCCTCTCTTCGCGTCCGAATGCGCAGGTCCGCCTCGGCTTCTCCCGTTTCCGCAATCAAGGCGAACCCAACCGTCCCTCGCGACTTCTTTTTGCCTGCCTGAACAGCGAGCTTCCAAAGCGGTCCGAGTTGCTACTGAAAACTGCACCGCGCTCGGCGCGGCAAGACAAGAATGATGTCGGTTTTAAGCTGCGCATCCCCAAAGCCACGCCGAAACAGTTTCCTCCCAAGTCGATTCGCGTCACCGCCTTCAAGAGCTACCTCGAATGTCCCCTGCGATTTTACCTCGGGACCATCTTGGGGCTACGCAAAGTCGATCCCGATGCGCGGGAGATTCCGGCCACAGACTTCGGGACAGTCATGCACAAGGTGCTGGAAGATTTCGCCGCGGACACAACGCACACCGACCTTCGCGATCCCGATCAAATCGCGCGCCAACTTTCCGAGATCCTCGATGCGGTCGTGCCTCGCTACTACGGCGAAAAACCTTCGCCGGTGGTGCGGGTGCAGATTGAAAACATGCGTGTGCGTCTCGCGGCCGCGGCGGTGACCGAGGCCGCCATCCGGGCGGAGGGGTGGAGGACTCTCAAGGCGGAATACAGGGTGACGGCCGACGACAACCACGTGCTGGGCGGCCTGCCGATCACCGGCACCATCGATCGCATCGACGTCCATCCCGAAAAAGGCCTTCGCATCCTGGACTACAAGACGTATTCGCAGCCGAAAAACCCTTCCAAAACACACATTGGCCCTGCGCGAGAAAGGAAGCACTTGCCTGAGGCTGAGCTGGAGATATTGACCAAGAAGGGAGATCCGCGTCCGCGCTCGTGGGTCGATTTGCAGTTGCCGCTTTATGCCTGGCTGGCCAGGAGGATCTGGCCGGAGCATGCCGAAAAAGGTGTCGAGGTCGGCTACTTCCTCCTGCCGCCAGACGGGGATCTTGGTGACAAGGCCCTGGAGATCTTCAGCCTGACGGCGGAAATGCAAAGCTCGGCGGAAAAATGCGCCGAGCGCATCGCGCAATTGGTCAAAAGCGGACACTTCTGGCCGCCGTCACCGTCCTCCGAAGTCGAGTTCGATGACTTCAAAGATTGGTTCATGGAAGAGGATCCCCGGAAATTGATCGATGAAGAGTCGGCCCGCCAGCTCAACGGCAACCCCTGACCCGAAGTATGCCCGCAGACAACGCCTACCACCGGAATCTGATGATCGTCGCCAACGCGGGCAGCGGCAAGACGCACTGCCTTGTCACGCGATGCATCCAGTTGCTCCAGCGTGACGCCAAGCCCGAGGAAATCCTCGCGCTCACCTTCACGCGGGCCGCGGCGGCGGAATTCCTGCAGAAACTTTTCGAGCGTCTCTCCCAAGCTGCCTCCGACCCGAAAGAACTCGCTGAGTTGCAGAAGCAGATCGGCAAGGATTGCAAGTCGATCGACGCCGAGGGATGCACGGCCTTGCTGCGTGCCTTGGTGCAGGCATTACCGCGTCTCTCCATGGGAACGCTCGACCAATATTTTGGCCGCATCGTGCGGGCGTTCCCGTTCGAGCTGGGGCTGTCGAAGGACGTGGAGCTTCTCGACGATGCAGACAAGGAAGAGGTGCAAAGGCGCACGCTCGACCGACTCTTTTCCGAGGCGGCGGAGAAAAAAGAGCTGGATGAATTCATCGAGACGCTCCGCCAGCAAAGCCGCTCACGCGCGGACCAGTCGGCGCTGAGAAACATCTCTGGAGCCGCCTCCTCGCTGCAGGAAAAGTTCATCGAAACGCCGAAAGAGCGCTCGTGGGGAAAGGCCGACGCCATCTGGCCCGAAGGGTGCCCGATCCTGGCCGCGGACGATATCGCCCTCGCCGCCGCCAAATTTCGCGACGAAGTCGACGCGACTAACCAACTAGACGCTCACGCGAAAGCTGTTCTGGATGGTTGGTTGGAGCTGGCCGTGACACACCGCCCCCCCCGCCGCATGAGCAAGGGGCTGAAAGATTTCTTGGCCAAATTAACCGATGGTGGCCTCGGCAAGAAGCAGAAGGATCATCCGTATGTTCCAATCGACGGCGGGAAAACAGACAGCAAATGCCTCTTTCTTGTCGGCCGCGTCCGCGAGCTTCGGGACAACCTGCATCGCTCCATTCTCAAGCTAGAGCTGCAAAGCAGAACCAGGTCCTCCGAGGCGCTGTATAAGCTGCTGGCAGATTATGAGGAACTCTACAAGCGCACGGTCCGCCAGGCCGGCCAACTGACCTTCACCGATCTGGCCACGCTGCTGGCCCTTCACCAGAAACAAATCACCCACCAGCACATCGAGTATCGTCTGGACGGGCGCTACAGCCACTGGCTGCTTGATGAGTTTCAGGATACCAGCCGCTTGCAATGGCGGATCATGCTGCCGTTGGTCGACAATGTCGTGTGCGAGGACGAGGGCAGGAGCTTCTTCTACGTGGGCGACACCAAGCAGGCCATCTACGGCTGGCGGGGAGGGGACTTCGAGTTGTTCGACCAGGTGCATGAACATTTCAGGACGAACCGGGGAGTCGAGATCACCCGAAAAGATCTGCCCCTGTCGTGGCGATCCGATGAAAATATCGTGAAGGTCATCAACGAGGTCTTCGCCGCCGACCAGCTCGAAAAAGCCTCCGACTTCAAACTGCCCGATGAAATGGTCGCGAACTGGCGCAGAGCTTGGGTCAAGCATGAGGAGCGCGAGGAAGTACGCGGCAAAGGCTTTGCGCAGCTCAGGACCCTCGAATTCGACAAGGACGATGGTGCGGAGGGCGGCCAGGCGGCGATCGATCAGGCCGTGCTCGACATCATCCGCGACGTCGATCCGGTCAAACGCGGGATCAACTGCGCCATCATCGTCCGCACCCGCGCCAAGCTCAGCCACTACGTCGCGCTCCTGCGCGGACAGAAGGACGCCATACCCGTGGCGGCCGAGGGGCGGGTCAACCCGTGCCTGAAGTCGCCCGAGGGGCTGGCCCTGTTTGCCCTCGTCAAGTTCCTCGCTTCGCCCATCGACCGGATTGCCGAGGAGCAATTCTTGGCCTCGCCATTCGGCGTCCTTGCGGCAAATGATTCGGCGTGCTTCCACACCAAAGCACTCGGTCTGATCGCCGCCGCGGGTCTGGCTGCGACCTTGTCGGATTGGGTGCGCGAAGCTGTGCGCAGATCGCTTGTCGATGCCACGAAGGTCGAAGCCTTCATCGAGGCGGCGTCCGACTACGATGCACAAAAGAAACCGGGAGAGGATCTCCGTGCCTTCGTGGAATTTATCGACCACCGGGTCGAGCAGGAGAGTGAAACACCCGGCGTGGTCCGGGTGATGACCACGCACTTCTCCAAGGGTCTCGGCATGGACATGGTCATCCTGCCCGAACTGGACGGCAAGGGGCTTTCCGAATTTCGGGACACCGCCGGCATTGCTGTGCACCGCGACAAGCAAGGAGATGTGCAGTGGGGATTGTCGCTTCCATCCCAGGAGATTTGTGCAGCCGATCCAACCCTTGGCGCTGCCCGCGAGCACCTTCGCGCAAGGCAGGCTTATGAAAACCTCTGCCTGCTTTATGTCGCCATCACCCGCGCCAAACATGCGATCTACTGCCTGAGGGCGCCGACCAGGGACCTCAAAAATACCGGTCGCTGGCTCAATGACTTTTTCCCCAAAGGCGATGGAGAGGATCCTGACAATCGGACGCTGGGCGATCCTAAGTGGTTTGAGGCCTACCAGCCTAAGCAGCTGAAAGCCGTCGACATCAAGGGAGGCAAAATCCATCAGACCAAGCGGCATGCCCAAGACAACTCGCCCTCATCGCACAAAGACGAGGATGTTCCCGCTGGATTGATCCTCGGCGGCGGTGCAGCCAGGCACCTCGGCACGGAGGTGCACGACTTGCTCGCGCAAGTCGAGTGGCTTGGCAAAGAGCCCGACTTCTCCGGCGCGACCCAGGAAGCGGCCAAGCTTGTGCGGGAGTTCCTCGCCAGCGATCGGGCGGCAGCGCTCAAAAAGCCCGACTGCAACATCCTGCTGTGGCGCGAGAGAGCGTTCGATGTGGAGATTGAGGGGCGCCCGCTCAGCGGTATCTTCGACCGCGTTCATATCGAACTCGGCAAAGACGGCAAGCCGGCATCGGTGCATGTTTATGATTTCAAGACCGACAAAGGAAATATGGATCTGCGCGATCGATACAAAGACCAACTGGATTCCTACATCAAAGCCGCCGCACTGCTGCTCGGTATGGCCACGGAGAAAGTAAACGCCGATCTGATAAGCATCCGGTAGAATGCAACTCCAGCCCCGGGCGGTGGTATTTCAATGCCTGCCGCTGGATCCCGAAGCGCCGAACTACAGCGTTATTGTCCTCCAGATCCAGCTTCACACCGCGTACAAACCATGGGTCCTGAAGTTGAAGTGCCCGATCGAAAAACTCAGTGTCCTCCATCCATACCCTCCTCACCAACCTCAACACCACGCTTTTTCACGAAGAACCGAATAACAGGTGTCATGAGTTTTTACGGATCTCATTTTGGACCTGACAAGACGTGAGGGAAGGGGTTTGTGCGTCATAAGCGGCGGAGCCGCAGTGGCGAGAACCTAGGCTTGGCCAGATAGGTCGCCGCGGCGATCAACAGACTAGAGATTTGGCATGAGACAGTGGCCAGGATACAGAGACGAATCCGGTTTGTGGCAAAAAGCCGCGTGCGTTATGACACGCCCATGAGCACGGCAGTTTTTGAGATGAAGGAGAAAGTCGAGCGTCTCACCCCCGAGGAGCGCTATGAACTCATGCAGATTCTCGAGGATATCGAGGACAATGCCTTGACCGACAAAGCTGAGGCCGAAGGCAAATTTATCTCCCTCGAAGATTACAAGAAGCTATCCAGCGAAGAGCAGCTCGCGTGAGATACGCGGTTTCGCTGGAAAATCGGCCGCAAGATTCTTGCTGCGGCTCCGCGATACCAAGCTCAAGGCGTGCTTGGACGAAGTTATCGAGTTGTTCGGAGACGATCCGCGGCCTCCGGGTTGTCGGAAGCTCGCTGGAACATCTGACCGTTACCGAGTTCGGGTGGGGGATTATAGTGTCCTCTCCTCCATCAATGACGGAAAAGTGACCGTGCTTGTGCTGATGATCGGTCACCGCCGAGAGGTTTACGACGGATAGAGTGGAGGCGGACGGTGAGAAAGCTGGCAGACGTCGGTATCGGTTGGCCGCCGCGGCGACCTATCTCCGCTGCGTTACGATTCGAAGGGTCGGCTGTCAGGTGGGAGTCGTCCGCGCTCAGTTGGCAGGAGTCAGTGGCCAGAGGCTCCGGGCACGATACTTTCCGCCATCAGCATCACCTAAGTACTCGGCTACGAAGGGGCTCACCTCCGGTGACGAGGAATTGTTCGAAGACATGTTCGCGCAACTAATCATGCAGCCCACGCGAGAGAGGGGATGTTGCTGGCGAACTTGGGGGTCGATTGCATGATGAAGTCGCGTGGGCCCAAGTGGGTACAATGCGATTGGGATCGTGGGAAAAATTCCCTGCGGGTTCCGGGCTGTTCTGTCCGCAGGCCAGTAATGAGCTGAACAGAAACTAGGGGACCGCATGCATAGTACCCAGCTTGAAGCCCACCAACCACCACCTCTACAATCTCCCTATGCGCCCTCAGTCCCCGCTGAGCCTCCTCCTCGCGAGCTCAATACGTCGAGCAGGCCTTGGACGCAATCTCCTCCATCAGCGACTGCATTTTGTCGACAATAGGATTGCCTTCCTGTCCGTAGGAGGCCGCTAATTTATTCATCTGCGGGAAGGCCACCCAGACACTTCCCTTGGCCTCCTGCCAGACGGAGATCCGGAGCGGGAGTTCGAGCGAGATGCTTTGTTCGGCCTGCATCAGAAGCGTCCCGACGGCGGGGGATCCGAAAACAATGACTCGCGTGGGGAGCAGTTCAAGATTCGCTTCCTTGGCATTCTGCGCATGGTCGAACTTGGCAAAGACCGGAATGTTCCTCTTCTTCAGCTCCGCCTCGATGCGGGCCATGGTTTCATCGACGCTGGAGGAGCTTTCCCTCAGGAAGAGATTCCGGTCATCCCCTCCCGACTGGAACGGGCTTCCAAAGGCCGATGCGATGCGGCGCGCGAGGTTGGTGAAATCGACGCCCTCCTTGTTGGCAAGCAGCGTGACGCAGAGGAGTTCCGACGGATCGGTGAACCGGCTGAGGAGCGATGAAAATCCCGGGGCACTCCCCTTGATGTCCATGAGCCCCTTGTGGTGGTAGAACTGCCATCCGGCCATGCAGGGAACAACTTTGCCGTTGTCCAGTGTGGTTGGGTGGTAGATGAGGGCGCGGTTCTCCGGCTTGGCGATGAGGAGCGATCCGGCCAAGCCGATGTCCCAGAGGCTGACATCCTCGGCAGAGGCCCAGATGTCACTGAACCCCTTGAGAGCCGCGGGATTCGAAACCGGAGCGGGGGCAAGGTCGGTTGAGTAGCCGGTGGCATGCTCGGTTGGATCAATGAGAGTCCGATCTTTCAGGAAATCCCGGTGCTTGCTGCCGCTGGCGGCCAGGTTCTCCTCCTTGAGCGTGGGTAAATCCTCGGCAAACAGCGTGTGCCTCAGGCCGAGTGCCTCGATCTGGTTTTTTGTCACGAAGTCCCGGTAGGTGCTTCCGGATGCTTGTTCCACGATTTCGGCTAGGAGCAGGAAGTTCGTGGCGCTCTGGGCGACATCGGTTCCGGGTGCAAAGGCAAGGGGTTGGTCCTGCACCGTCGCGATGAGGTCGCCGGGAGACTGTTTTTTTGCTGCATCGTAGCCGCCCTGCGCGCGGTAATCCGCAATCCCGCTGGCGTGCTGGAGGAGCTGGAGAATGGTAATGTTCTTCCAGGCCGCTGGGAGATCCGGCAGATGCTTGGAGGCCTTGTCACTCAGGTTGAGTTTCCCCTGCTCAACGAGTTGCATGATGGCGACGGCGGCATACCCCTGAGAGATCGGCCCGGTGGCCCAGACGGTCTTGCTGGAGGCTAGGCGCTTCTGCCCGATATCAGAGAGTCCGTAGCCGACAACCCTCGTGATATACGGCGCCTGCACGATCGCGAGCGTCAGGCCGGGGATCTGTCGCTCCTCCATGAAATCATAGATCATCTGGTCGACTGATTGGCCCAGATGGGAGACCTTCGGGTTCCCGCGGCCATCGCTGGGGAATGGGGCCGGGGAAGCGGAGGGGGCAGAGGTGTTAGCGGGGGAGGGCATGGGTGAGGATGATGCTGCTTGAGCGTGCAGCAGGGATGGGATGAGGAGAACGGCTAGGAGGGGAAGTGCAGATTTGACCACGCCCGGATGATCAAGAAGCAAGCACCGATCAACAAGAGATTAATCCGGCGCGCCTCACCATGACCAATGGCCAGATCAACATCGGCCCGGAGGCTCGCCCGAAGCTGGGCCTGACGGTCGATGTCATAGCCGGTTCGGGTCGAAGGCTCGGCCGGGCTGGGTCACGGCTTTACATGGTGTCCTTTCACTTGCGTCAATTCGTTCCGCAATGTCCGCCGTGCGCTTGCATGGCTGAGGGGTTCGCCGTAAGTTCATTATGAATAGCTCAAAATACCATGCCACCTCATATGGCCAGGGTGGCATACCCAAACACCATTAAACACAGATCCTTTCCTCTAGCTGCAGTGTTTGTGCTGCTGCTCTTTGATTGCAGTGCATACTGCCAATCCACGAACTGGGACAGCCTGCTCACGGGTTCCCAATGGTTTGTTCCCACGCAGAATCTATTGGCTTACATAACGTCCACCTCAAGTTTGACCAAAAATATTCAGGTTGGTGATCAAACACTCTGGAGCATCACGAATTGTACGAACGGTGTCTTTACAGGGATTTCCTCGCAATCACTCACGGTTCCCATCTCAGCGACGAGTCCTCCTCTCATGGCGTCAAACACGGCGATGAATGGAGTGATCACTACGGCCGGACAGGTTCAGATTAATTTCACCCAAACAAACGGGGATGTCACGATAGCGCTTGGCAACTACCGCGATGTCGGCGGGACTAATTTTATCGAGATGCAAATGCTCTCCCAGGTCGCCTCCGCCCAGAACGTCACGCATTGGGCCTACATGGCATCCTATACGAACGCCAACTACCCCACTGACACGCCGACTAACGCGGCTCTTTTGGCCACCAACTGGGCATGGATGCAGGGGACAACATGGAATATCGAAGATGCCAGTCTCTTTGGCACGAACGGAAGCGGCACCTTTTCGGTCAGCATCTACAACAGCGGTTATTTTTGGGGTGATGGAAGCAGTGCGACCAACGGGGATTTTACCCTCATCGGTTCCGCGACACCCGAGGGGAATCTGATCCTCGGACTTCTCAATACCGAGACGGGGGTGCAGACGAGTCTCTTCGGTGACATCACCGGCAATGCCAGCAACTCGTTGATGTCCTTGAGCACTTTCACGACGAATGGCATTACGCCCGGCCCTCCGGCTGCCAGCGCCGCGCTCATCCCGGGGTCCATCGCTAATCTCTATGTCACCAACGGAGCCGCGCTCTACCTTACTAACGATATCAATAGTTACACCTACACCTATGTCGGAAACGCAGCCGGCGATTCCAATAATTTTCTCACCGTCGCGAATACCAACACCCTGCTGACAAACTCCCAGAATCTCTATCTGGGAAATGGTGGATCGGACAACACGATGGTGATTACCAACGGTGCCATGGTTGCTGGCAGGTCAGGGTTCATCGGATACGATGCCAGCTCCTCGAATAATTCGGTTCTGGTGACGGGAAGCAATTCGGTCTGGAGCAGCAGCGCGGATCTCTATGTGGGGTATAGCGGAAACAGTAACAGCCTGATCATTACGAACAGCGCCAAGGTGATCGCATCCAACACTTTCATCAGCTCTTTCGGGGGATCCAGCAACTGGGTGCAGGTCTCGGGACCGGGATCAACGTTGTCAAATAGCGGATCGATTTGGGTCGGAGCTTCTCCGATCATCGGCGTCTCCGGTGCAGGCACCTTGACCATCACCTCGGGTGGCGCGGTCGCCGCCTCCAAGCTCATCATTTCAGGATCAACCGACTCCTTCGGCACGGTGGAAGTAGGGCTCAAGGGGGGCTCCGACTCCAACATGACCCTCGATGTTCCCCAGATCATTTTCGGTGAGGGAACGGGGTACCTTGGCCTGAACCAGTCAGACACGCTGACGATTTCGGGTTCGATCACTGGAGCGATGGCCACGAATTCCTACGCCATGATCCAGCAGTATGGAAGCGGCACGACGATTCTTACGGGGATCAGTCATACAGGGTTGGGTTACCGGGTCGACGGTGGTCAGTTGATGGTGAATGGGGGAATCTTGGACATCTACTTGATCGACGGTCTCTCCCCCGATGAGTTGGGCGGGCCCAGGACCGTCACCGTCGGAAATAAGAACAGTGGCATCTCCCTGGTGGTGACAAATAGCGGAGAGTTGCACTCCTTCGTCACGATCATAGGAACCGACCTCATAAAGAACTCCGATACGCTGACGACTTCCTCGAATAACTGGGCTCTCGTCACCGGTCCCGGAAGTAAACTCATTGCGGGGGAACTGCAGGTTGGCAATGTCAGCAGTGGCAACAATCTCGTGATTAGCAACGGGGCTACTGTCTCCTCGGCACTCGCCTCGAGCATTGGTATCTCCGGGTCCAGCAACAGCGTGGTAGTCACCGGAGCCGGGTCCCTGTTTACGAACGCGGGATCCCTTACCGTGGGAACTTACAGCCAAAGTTATGCCGCCGCCGATAATAGGCTGCTTGTCACCAATGGTTCTGGTCTTTTCAGCGACTCGGCCATGATCGGAGCCACGACAAACTCCTTTGGTAATATTGTGACCGTGACGGGAGCCGGATCCTTCTGGACGAATGCAGGAGCTTTGTATGTCGGCAATGGTGGGAGCGGCAACATGCTGACTGTCTCCAGCGGGGCGACCGTGGCGGTGGGGGGTGGCACCAATGGCACGGTGGTCGGCTTCGGTGCTGGCTCCTCAAACAACTCGGTGCTGGTGACGGGATCCAATACCTCTCTGAGTATCACCAAAGCCCTCTTTGTGGGACACGGTGGGGGCGGCAACACCCTCACCATCTCCAACGGCGCGAGCGTCACGGTTGCCTGCACGGGCGACGGCGACTACCTTTCCCTCGGAGAGAATGGTGGGTCTTCCAACACTCTCACCGTGACCGGCGCTTCGACGCTCACGGTCAATGCAAGTGCCCAGAGTCTCTATGGAATCTGGATCGGCGACAGCGACGGAAGCTCCAACAACAGTATGGTGGTTTCGGACGGGGGCAGGGTCTACTCCACTGGGGAGAGTGGTATCGGATGCGTCGAACAGTCCGGGGATACCGAGGCCTTGATCACGGGAACCGGCTCCCTCTGGACCAACAACGGCGTGCTGGCTATTGGCGCTAGGGATGCAGGGAACGGTGTGGTCACGGTGGCCAATGGCGGAACCCTCGCGGCGACCGAAATCAAGATCGCCAATCTCACCAACACCTCTGCGGGCACACTGAACATCGGTTCACTCGGTGGCAGCGACACGGCGGGAACGATCATCAGCCCGACCATCGCCTTCGGCTTAGGCT
>Ga0209190_1000694_pt1 | contig 24402 bp, 12 predicted proteins | sample M_140205_XF_Meta_FD_187315 | JGI IMG/M metagenome (GOLD analysis project Ga0209190, IMG submission 187315) | Freshwater microbial communities from Lake Montjoie, Canada to study carbon cycling - M_140205_XF_MetaG (SPAdes) (version 2) | ecosystem: Environmental > Aquatic > Freshwater > Lake... | reverse complement strand
GCGTTTAACAATAGTGTTAGATGAAAACTCTTTCAATGAAATTGGGCAGTTTGTCGAACACAGGGCAACAACTTTTGGACTTGACAAACAGAAATTTCCGGGAGATGGGGTTGTTACAGGTTTTGGAACAATTCATGGTCGACTAGTATATGTTTTCTCTCAAGATTTTACTGTTCTTGGAGGTTCATTATCAGAAACACATGCAGCAAAAATTTGTCGCGTCATGGATTTGGCAATGAAAAATGGTGCTCCTCTTATTGGAATCAATGATTCGGGTGGAGCGCGCATTCAAGAAGGAGTTGTTTCTCTTGCTGGATATGCCGATATTTTTTATCGTAATACAAGAGCTTCTGGTGTAATTCCGCAAATTTCTGTAATCATGGGTCCTTGTGCAGGTGGAGCAGTGTATTCGCCAGCATTGACAGATTTTGTTTTCATGGTGGAAGAAACTTCTTATATGTTCGTTACTGGTCCTAATGTAGTTAAAACTGTTACACATGAAGAGGTTAGTTCTGAAGATTTAGGTGGAGCAAAAACACATGCTGAAAAATCAGGTGTGAATCATTTTATTGCTGCCAATGATGTTGAATGTTTGAAAAAAGTACGTGACTTAGTGACATATTTTCCTCAAAATGCGAACGAATTGCCACCTCAACCAAAGCAGTTTGAATTTAATCTTTCCAAATTAGAAACAATTAAGCACATTATTCCTGAAAATATTAATGTTCCTTATGATATTAGAAAAGTAGTTGATTGTGTAATTGATGATGCTAGTTTTCGTGAAGTACAAGAAGATTTCGCAAAGAATATTGTTGTAGGATTTGCTCGATTAGAAGGAAGAACATTAGGAATAGTTGCAAATCAACCCGCTGCTATGGCAGGTGTTTTAGATATTGATGCATCACGAAAGGCAGCGCGTTTCGTGCGTTTTTGTGATTCATTTAATATTCCATTACTTGTTTTCGAGGATGTTCCAGGGTTTTTACCAGGAACTGAACAAGAATGGAGAGGAATTATAACGCATGGAGCAAAACTATTATATGCTTTTTCAGAAGCAACCGTTCCAAGAATTACAGTAATCACAAGAAAAGCTTATGGTGGAGCATTTGATGTAATGAATTCTAAAAACATTGGTGCTGACATGAATTATGCTTGGCCAACAGCAGAAATCGCTGTTATGGGAGCGAAAGGAGCAGCTGAAATAATTTTTAAACGAGAAATTGCAGATGCTGCTAACCCAGAAGAGAAATGGAAAGAAAAAGAAGCTGAATATGCTGATTTGTTCGCGAATCCATACAGAGCCGCAGAAAGAGGAATTATTGATGATGTTATTTTACCTGAAGAAACACGTTCAAAATTGATTGCAGCCTTCAAAATGTTGGAAAATAAAAGTGAAACATTGCCTTTCAAAAAACATGGGAATATTCCTTTGTAAGTATTTTTACGTATTTCTTAATTTTTCAAAAGACCGAACCGACGGATTATATTTAATATACTATGTAATTGTAAATCAAAATTTAGATCAATGTTAAAATTTTATTCTTCAAGTACCCGTATTATTAATACCCGAAGAGGTGTTCAAGAATGCCTAGAATCCGCAATGGGAGCTGATTTCGGAAAAAGTAATTTATTGATTTTTCATGCATCGATTGGACATGATTTTCAAGAATTAGTTGAGGAAGCTAAAATTCTTGTCCCTAATGCACGCGTTCTTGCAGCTTCTTGCTGTGGAGTAATCGGTAAAGAGGGTGTTAGTGAATCAATGAAAGATATGGCTTTAATGGCAGTTGAGGGAAATGAATTTGCAGTTTCCTCTTGTGACGGAATCTTCGGACACAATTCATATGAAAAGGCGCTTATGATGGCGCAAGATTTGAAAGCTCAAAATCCAGCAATAAACATGTTGTATTTTTTGGCTTCTGGAATTGACATTGCAAACGACCTTTGTATAAAAGCATTTGAAGAGGTGTTTGGCCCTGAAACAACAATCTTTGGTGCAACATCTTCTGATAACATGAAAGGATTTATCAGTTACCAAGCGGTTGATGATAAAGTATATGAGCATGGCGCGTATGTTGTTGGATTTGCTGATCCGACATTAAAAGTGGAGACGCAGGCAACTCATGGTTTTGTAGCTGTTGGAGAACCATTGATTGTTACAAAATCAGAAGGAAATATTATTAAAGAGTTCAATGGAAAGCCAGCATGGTCTGAATACATAAATCGTTTAGGATTAACTGATAAAGCTGATTGTGTTGATACTATTCCGATTGGAGCCTTAGGGGAACAATTATCAGCTGAATTGGCTGTCGAATACGGAAACGAACATTTATTACGTGTTGTTACAAAACATGTTGGAAATGATATGTATTATGCAACGGCGAATTTTCCTGAAGGAACAAAATTATGGCTAACAACGCGGGATGAAGAACTAATCTTTAGCGAAATGGATCGCTTAGTTGTTGATATTATTAAAAGAATGGATGGCAGAAAAGCCGTTGCGGTGTTTCACGCAGACTGTTTGGCAAGAGGAAGATTTTTATTCAATCGAATTATTAAAGAGGAATTAGTTGGAAAAATGCAATTCCCTTTTTATGTGGAGAATGAGTGTCCACCGTGGTTAGGGATGTATGGTTTTGGTGAATATGCTCGATTAGGAGGTAAAAATACATACCACAATTATTCTACAGCTCTATATGTAATTTACAGATAACTAGTATGTATGAAAGAAGAGTTGAGTTATGATGAATTGTATGCCAAGTATGCTGATTTACAGTTAAGAGTAACACGGTTTTCATCAACTGAACAAGAACTTATAAATGCGCAAGATCTGCTCGACCAAGAGCTCTTGTTGTATAAAAAGCTGAGTAAGTTTAATACAGATGCATTAAAGACAAATTCAATAGATGAGTTTTTTAAAAAAGTTGTCGAATCAATTATAGATATTTTTGAAACAGAAATTGGGATAATTCATTATACGTCAAAAAGTGGAGTTTTTGAAGATAAATTGGTTACTGAAGGAGGTCAAAAATCAGATTTTAAAAAACTTCTTGGCGAATTATATGACCTTTCAGTGCAAGGTGATTTTGGTCAAGATAGCAATGTCCATGCATTCAATGCTGAAAAAATTTCAGAAAATTCACTTATTGATTCTTGTCTAGTTAGTTCGAAAATTGAAATCAATGAGGATGTACAAATTCTTTTTTCAGCTGTTATATCTAAAAGCAAATCTCCAATTTATAATGGCTTGTCGGATCGACACAGAACAATATTTTCTGTTTTCACACAGCAAGTAATTGCTTTACTTTCAAACATTTTAACCCTGAAGGAGAATAAGGAGCAAATGATTTTGATAGAACAGTCAGAAATCGAATTAAAAAAGCTTTCTTTCATTGCTACTAATACGAAAAGCGGTGTTATTATATCCGACAATCAGGGAAAGATTGAATGGGTAAATGAGTCATTTCAAACTACATCAGGATACTCCCTAGAAGAGGTAAAAGGAAAAAAGCCGAAGGAATTTTTACAATCAAAGGTATCCACAAATAAAGACACTTTAAAACAGCTTTCTGATTCTCTTGGTAGAAAAGAAAATCTTGAAGTAACAATCTTAAACGTTGCCAAGAACGGTAAGCCATATTATAATCACTTGGAAATTGCTCCCATTTTTGATGATAATGGAAAGCATACAAATTTCATTGCTTTGCAAAAGGATATTACCGCAGAGGAAACGTATAAAAATGAATTGTTAAAAATAAATTCGCGCTTTGAATTGATAACAGCAAGTTCACAAATTGGAATTTGGGAATGGAATCCAGAAACGGGAGAATCAATTTACAATAATATTTTAATTGATTTGCTCCAATTATCGAATGAAGAGATAAATAGTGGGTATGATATTTTCAAAGAAGCCATTCATCCATTAGATAGAGCGCGTGCGATTAGTGAATCAGATTTAGTAGTTAATGGGGAAAAGCAGATTATTAATCATGATTATAGGTTGATTCTGCCCAAGACGAAGGAACTGAGATATATTCAGGCAATGGTTGTGTCTGAACGCGACCAACTTGGCAATGTAGTTCGCATAATGGGCTCCGTAAAAGATGTTACCCAAAGTTGGTTGTTTGAGGAAAAATTGATTGAAAAAAATACCGAATTGCAAAAGATAAATGGCGAACTTGATCAATTTGTATATAGTGTTTCTCACGATTTAAGATCTCCATTGCTTTCGATTAAAGGGTTACTTTCATTATTGGATATTTCACTCAAAAATGAAGTTTTAGTAAAACAATATTTAGGACTGATCGGAACAAGTGTAAATCGATTAGATGAAACAATTATTGAAATTTTAGATTATTCCAAAAATTCAAGAACAGAGTTGGTTCTTGATGAAATAGATCTGTACGTACTAATTTCAGAAATATATGAGGATTTACTGCATGTCTCTGAAATAGAAATTGATTTTAAAATTGATTTTGAAGGATCTCATGCAATTTTATTAGATAAGTTCAGGATTTCAACAGTATTGAAAAACTTCATTTCTAACGCTATAAAATATCGGAATAAAAACATTTCTAATCCTTTTGTTCATGTTCATGTTCATAATACGGATGACGGCGTTGAAATTACAATTACCGATAATGGAGAAGGAATTTCTCAAGAAAATCAAGCAAAAGTTTTTGACATGTTTTTCCGTGCATCAAGTAGTAGTTTTGGAACTGGTATTGGTCTGTATATCTGCAAAGAAATAAGCACAAAAATAGGTGGTAATATTAATTTAACATCTGAACTCGGCGTGGGGACAACTATTAGGTTACTTTTACCAAAATTGAATTAAGAATATGGAACGATTTTTATTAATAGATGATGATGACATAATAGGTATCGTTCACCCTGCAATTATACATCAAGTCTTTCCTGAAAGTGAAGTGATTTTGATAAAATCGTGCATGGAAGCATTGGATTATTTCAAAGAACAACTAGCAGCTAATATTCCTGCACCAGATGTCATTTTTCTTGATATCAATTTGCCAAAAATGAATGGATTTGAATTGTTAGAGCAATTATCTGAAAAAGATCTTTCCTTTTTAAAACACACACAAATATATATGCTTTCTTCGTCTATTGACCAAAGGGATATGGCAAAAGTGGAGGCAAACAAAAATATTACTGGGTTCATTGGAAAACCGTTAACTATGGACTTTATAAGGAAAAAATTTTCAGATAATAGTGTACAAGAAAACAAATAATTTTCACGGATTGAAACCAACTGAATTTTTTATATTTTCGAATTAAAATTAGTTCTCTTGTCGAATCATAGGTTCTAATTATCTTTGTTTTAAATAATACAATTTTTTACATGTTTAGAAGTCACACTTGCGGCGAATTGCGCCCTTCACATATTGGAAATGAAGTAACACTCGCTGGATGGGTGCAACGTACACGTGAACTTGGAGGAATGACCTTCATTGATTTACGGGATCGTTATGGCATTACACAATTAGCATTGAATTTAGATGATAATGCTGACTTATTTGCTCAAGCAAGTAAACTTGGACGTGAATTTGTTTTGCAAGCAAAAGGAGTTGTAGTTGAGCGTTCAAGTAAGAATAAAAATATGCCGACAGGTGAAATTGAAATCGTTGTTTCAGATTTAACTGTTTTGAGTAGCGCAAAATTACCTCCATTCACCATAGAAGATGATACGGATGGTGGCGACGAATTGCGTATGCAATACCGGTATTTGGATTTAAGAAGAAATCCTATGCAAGAAAAATTGCGTTTGCGAAATAAAGTTGCGCTTCAAACAAGAATTTATTTAGATTCTCAAGATTTCTTGGATATTGAAACACCATTCCTTATAAAATCTACTCCAGAAGGGGCAAGGGATTTCGTGGTGCCAAGCCGTATGAATGAAGGACAGTTTTATGCTTTACCTCAATCTCCTCAAACGTTTAAACAATTGTTGATGGTCTCGGGATTTGATAGGTATTATCAAATTGTAAAATGTTTCCGTGATGAAGATTTAAGAGCTGACCGTCAGCCTGAGTTTACACAAATCGATTGCGAAATGGCTTTTGTGGAACAAGATGATATTCTAAATATGTTTGAAGGACTCATAAAGCATCTTTTTAAGTCGGTTAGGGGAGTTGATCTTGTAGAAACATTCCCACGAATGGATTATGCAGAGGCAATGGCTCGCTATGGTTCTGATAAACCTGATATCCGTTTCGGAATGGAGTTCATTGAAATGAATGATGTTGCAAAAGGGAACGGTTTTGCAATTTTTGATGAAGCAGAAGCTATAATTGCAATTAATGCAGAGGACTGCCTAGAATATACGAGAAAACAGATTGATGAGTTAACTGAATGGGTAAAACGCCCGCAAATAGGTGCTAAAGGATTGATTTATTTGCGTTGTAATGCTGATGGGACATTCAAATCATCGGTAGATAAATTTTATTCTCCAGAAGATCTTGCAAAATGGGCGGAAAAATCAAATGCAAAGCCAGGGGATTTACTTTTCTTAATGAGTGGAAATCTTGAAAAGACACGTAAGCAAATGAGTGAATTGCGTTTGCATTTAGGAAATGAATTGGGTTTGCGAAATCCAAATGTATTTAAACCTCTATGGGTAATGGATTTTCCTTTATTAGAGTGGGATGAAAATAGTGAACGTTATCATGCAATGCACCATCCGTTTACCTCCCCAAAACCGGAAGATATGCATTTGATTCATACAGAACCAGGAAAAGTTAGAGCGAATGCGTATGATTTAGCAATGAATGGCGTTGAATTAGGTGGTGGTTCTATCCGAATTCACGATAGAGATTTGCAGTCCCGAATGTTTGATTTGTTAGGCTTTACAAAGGAAGAAGCCCAAGCGCAATTTGGATTTTTAATGAGTGCATTTGAATATGGTGCTCCTCCTCACGGTGGTTTGGCATTCGGTTTAGACCGATTAGTTGCAACGATGGGTGGCTCTGAATCAATTAGAGATTATATTGCATTTCCAAAAAATAACAGCGGACGAGATACGATGATAGATGCTCCATCTCCTTTGCACGAAGACCAAATGAAAGAACTAGGTATTAAGCTTAGAGGATAGAATAGTAATTATAAAGGGAACTTAAATAGTTCCCTTTTTTATCGTTTAAATTTTATGAATCAATATACAGAATACATTGGCTATTTAGCCTCAGCAATTGTTTTAATCTCCTTTTTAATGGGGAAAATAGTTTATTTGAGAATTATCAATACGATAGGATGTGGTTTTTTTATTTTCTATGGCATTTTGCTAGATTCTAAGCCAATTATAATCACCAATGCTGCTATTGTATTAATCAATCTTTATTATCTTAATAAGAATAAGAAATAAACGTTGAAATTAATTTGAATTTAAATCGAATTTTTCTCCTGTAACTTTAAAGGCCGTCCTTCTATTTCGTTGGTGTAATAATTCTTTCTCCTCGTTTGAATTTTGTGCTTCTATATAAGTTTCTGTTAATAAAATCTTTTCGCCGTTCTCATTGTAAAGGGCCTGTTTGTCAGCATCAGTCAAGAAATTAGGTTGCGCTTCGCCATATCCTACTGGTATCAAACGTCTTGTTTCAATTCCCTTTGAAATTAAATAATCAACACATGATTTTGCGCGTCTTCTTGATAAATCAAGGTTATAATTATCACTTCCACGCGCGTCAGTATGTGAATTAATATCCACGATTAGGTTATTATTCAATATGAGGAATTCATATATTTTATCCAATATTTCCATTGAAATTGGACGTAATTTATCGGAATTAAAATCGTATTCAATCCCTTCAATTTCAATTTCACCACTAGGAATTGGGTTAAGGTAAAAATCTTGTGTCAATGAAGTTGTTTCTGTAATTGTTGATGTATTAATACTTGCGGCATCAGCAAAATAACCTTCCTTCTGTGCTTTGATAAATAATTCCCAGCCTTGTGTGAGTTCTTTCTCATAAAATCCTAAGCTATCTGTATCTATAACAAAAGGGTTGAATTCTCCTTTAACATCCTTAAAAGTGAGGGAAGTATTCGGAAGTATGTCATTTGTTGCAGCGTCATAAGCATAACCACTCAAATAGATATGTATAGGTTCATTGGTCACTTCGTAGATGTCATAACAATGTCCGTTATCACAAGGCTCTCTGTCACTAGCGAAAAATCCTTTCAATAATTTTTTATCCCATATGAGATAGGCATCATCTTTACTTGAATTAATAGGTAATCCTAAATTAACCGGAGTCATATAAGCATAGCTCTCTTTGTCGTACGAACTTTTGTAGACGTCGAGTCCTCCAATTGAATTGTGTCCATTTGAACTAAAAAATAGCGTAGATGAGGTTTCATGAAAAAACGGTGTAACTTCATCCAAATCTGAATTAATAGGAAATCCTAAATTTTCAGCCTCTCCAACTAAATTACCTAATTCATCTATTTTTATTTTCCAAAGGTCCATTCCTCCTTGTCCACCTGGTCTATTACTAGAAAAATAGACTGTTTGACCATCCATAGAAACAAATGGGTGAATACTTTTATAACCTGCAACATTCACTGCAGCACCTAACTTAAAAGATTCATAAAATTTGAAGTCAACCATTCTTGCCAAATAAATGGATTGGTCTTTTCTATTGTCATCACTCCAACGGGTATAAAAAACAACATTGTTATTAGTGATACTCGATGCAGCATCGTGTTGCGCTGTATTTAAAGGTCTACCAAAGTTAGTTGCTCTTTCCCATGTACCATCTTCTTTTTGCTCTGTCCAGTAGATATCACATAAATATTCCGATTGTTGCTCAGGAGTTAAAAGTACACCACCTGGACGAGCACTTGAAAACATCAACCTATTTTCTCTTCCAAAGTACATAGGAGCAAAAGCTGATGTACCTTTATTAAATACTGTAGTATCCGCCATTTTAATAACAACTTCTTGTTTTAAGTTATCTGAATTTAAGGCATAAAAACATCCAGTTATAGAAAGTTGTGCACTGCGTAGGAGTGAATCAGTATAATTCTCTGATTTAATATATTTCTCAAATGAAGTCATGGCCTCATCATATCTTTTGTTATTCATCAATGCATTTGCATAAAAGAATAAATCATTTGGATAGGATTCAAGTTGCGAAGTCTTTTCAAAGAAATCAACAGCATGTAAATAGTCAAATGTTTTTCGATAACACATGGCAATTTGGTGGTTGATGTAGTCACCTAATGGGATCATTTTGGCACTATCAGCTTGAATTCCTTTTTTATCGAGTTTCTGATTGGTAACGTCAATCTCATACGGTAAAACCATTGACCCTAAACCAATAGAATCATCCATTGCCTTCTTATAATACGTCAAAGCATTATAGTAGTCTTCTTGTTCGTAAAAATTATCAGCATTGAACATCCACACCTTTTTGGATTGAGAAAAGGATTGAATGCTCACGAAGCAAAGAATAATAAAAAGTAAATTTTTCATAGAAATTCTAATTGACACAGAAATTAAAGACGAGGACATATTTTTTCAACTTTCGGCTTATTCTTTTGATGCATATAAGTAAAGGATAATTCAAATCCTCCTTTGCCAGAAGAAACTGTTGACAAGCTTGACAAATTGATATCATAGGCCAATTTTACAATCATATTTTCTTTTTTTACTCCAAACGTCGCAATCATTGCATCTTTGTTGCGATAGATTAGCCCAGCCAACAAATACGTTTCACTGCCTTTCAGGAAATATCCTGCTTCAACAGAATAGGTTTGCTCACTAAATTTTCTTTGTTGCATGATTAATACTTTTGGAAGTAAATAGAACAATTCTGTAATATTTACTCTTGATCCAACATGTAAATAATAACGAATCGGCAAACGATTATCCTGGTTGAAAAATGATTCTTTAGGATTTAATAAGTTGAATGCAGATAACCCAATAAAAGGATTGAGTTTGCTTTGTTGCTTTGAGAAGTAATATAAAACACTTGCGTTTACAACTGGTACAATCATTTTTTGAGCGCCAAACGTTTCAACTGATGAAATTGAATTATCAAATTCGCCCCCGTTATTTATTGTGTATTGGTTGTTGAAAGACAACAATTGATATTCCAATGATTTTTGCATTGCACCTGCTTGAATTCCAAACGAAATGTTATGTATTCGGCGACGATCCAAAGGCATGTTGTAAGCTGCAGAAACTAAACCTTGTAAAACATTAAAATTACCATATCCAGCACGAAAGTTATTCACTTGTAATCCAATACCCCATTTCCCTAGAGGCATATCAAAACTTAGTAATGCAGATGTATAAGGCTTGAAGTTAACAGATTTCCATTGTGTTCGGTACTGAGCATGTAGTCTCCAATCTCCAGAAAATACGCCAGTTAAACCTGAGTTCAAAAACATTGGAGCAGCATCGTACATAGACAAGTGAGCATCTTGTGATTTCGCTTTTTGCGTGAACGAAAATAAGAGAATAATTAAAAAATATTTTTTCATAATTAACGCATTAAGGTTACATCACCTGATTTCTTAATAATTTGTCCGTTGAACATCTCTACCACAAAAGTCCAAGTATAAACTCCTAATGGAGACTCTTCACTTAAATACAAACCGTTCCAGCCTTCATTCGCATCCGTCGATGCATAAATTAATTGCCCCCAATTATTATAAACTTTAAAATCAACTGTTTTAAAAGGACCACCACGAATCATAAAAAGATCATTTTCAGTATCTCCATTTGGTGTAAATCCTGTTGGTAAAACAGGCAACAAAGCAATTGAGATTAAAGATGTGGTAGTGTCCTGACAACCATTGATATCAGTAATAATTAACGTGATCATAAAGTCACCACCATTTTCATAATTGTGAATAGTATTTTGATTATTAGATCCTTCACCATCACCAAAATTCCAATACCAATTATTCAATTGATTTCCTGTTGAAATATCAATGAAATTAACATCCTCTAATACAAGCGCAGGATTTGGATTAATTGTAAATGCCGCATCTGGTCGTGGGTTGACTGTAATGTTATTTGTTACAGTTCCTTCACAACCTAAGTTTGAAGTAGCAGTTAAGGTAACTGGATAAACACCTGAATTTATAAAATTATAGATTGGGTCTTGCAAGGTACTTGTGCTAGAACCTTCAAAAGTGTAAAACCATGATACAACAGATCCAGTTGAAATGAAAGAGGCATCTGTAAATGGTGTAAGCGTATTTTCACAAAGGGTTGGATAGGTAAATAAGGCAATTGGCAAAGGATTGATTGTCACAGGATATGTTATGGTATCAAAACAACCATTACTAGAACCAACAATTAATACTGCGTCATAACTACCACTTCCCGCATATGTATGCAAAGGATTATTGGTAATTGAACTTGTAAAATCTCCAAAATCCCAATCCCAATTACTGATTGGACCATTACTTGATAAATCAGTGAATGCTGAATTTACACCTTGACAAACAACATTTACTGAAAAATCAGCAGTTGGCGCTTGTTTAAAAGCCACAAATAATGTATCGTTTGAAGGAACACATCCAAAAACACTACTTGTCGAAAGGATTAAATTCACCCCACCATTCAAAATATCTGATGCTGAAGGATAATATAGTGCATTTAAGGTAGCATTATTAGGACTAAATGAACCAGCTCCCATTGTTGCCCAAGAAACAGTCGGGTTAATTCCAGATATTGAACCGTTCAACTGTACTGGTTCATTGTCACAAAAAGCTTGATTAATTCCAGCATCAACTGTTGGAGGGTCAATAAAAAATATTCTCAACGAATCTTCTTCGATTGGACAAATACCTGTTGTAGCTAAATAGATATCTATAAAACCAGCTGTCGTGTCAATGGGACTAATTGTATAAAAAGTTGAAAGCACATTAGGATTCGTAATTGTCCCTACTCCATTTGATGTCCAAACTGTTCCAAAACCTGCAGTTGCAGTTCCTGTTAACGCCAGTCCAGCAAAATTAGAACAGATTGAATCTGCTGAAGTAATTGTTACAACAGGCTGAGAAATAATTGATATTTCTAAACTATCTTGAACTGCCAAACAGTTACCATTGTTGGTAGATGTTAAAGTCATTACAATGAGACCACTTAAGGTATCATCTGGACTAATTAAATAATCTGTAACGAGATTCGATTGACTTGGCGAATAAGACCCCGTTCCTGAAGAAGTCCAAATACCTGTTGTTGATTCACCAGTTATACTTCCGTTTAAACTTGCAGCCGTTGAACTTGAACATAAAGCTAAATCTGCTCCAGCAATAACTATAGGAGCATCCGTAAAATAGATTACGATTGTGTCTTCATCATTCGGGCATGAAAAGAAACTTCCTGCAGATGTTAAAAATAAGGCAACACTATCAGCGGCTAAATCTCCTGGAGAAGGAGTATATGAAGTTGTTAAAGAACCACTGTTGCCAAAAGAACCACCTGTTCCTCCAGTCCAAGAGGCTGCTGAGGCAAAATTAACACTTCCACTTATCGGTATTGGCCCAACATTGTTCTTGCAAAATGAATTATCACCGCCAGCTCCAACAACCGGAGATTGAATAAATGAAACTACAACTGTATCTCTAACAGGTGTACAATTTCCTGTAGAACTTAATACGAAAGTCAAATAACCTTGAGAATAATCACTTGGAACTGGCGCATAAGTTGTAGAAAGATTTGTTGGAGTTGCTAAAGCACCTGATCCATCTAGAACGCTCCAAATACCAGTTGTTGCCCCACCAGTTACTGAGCCTAACAAATTAATTGATGGTTCGCCATTACATAAAATGGTGTCATTTCCTGCTTCTGTATAAACTCTGCGCAAGAAAGAAGACATATAATGGTACAAACAACCTGTATTTGTATTTCCATTTATAATTCCTAGTGCAAAATTATTTGTTGAATTTGTTAAAACATTCGATGATCCAGATGGAACTTGTCCAGTTGTGTATGTTAATTGAGCCGCTTTCCATAAACCTGCCGTCCCTGGAACAATATTAAAACTCGCTGCAGGAACCAATGCAGGACTTCCATTTAAAAGAAAAGAGCCTTCAGAACCAGTCGGACAAAGAATATTAATTGAGAAAAGCTGTGGATTTGTTCTAGGGAAAGTAACAATATCTGAACCTGCACAATTCAAAGGAGGAAGTAAAGCTTCACCTAATTCACAACCATATCCTGCCATGTGCAAAACATATACAGGTTTGTCAGTTTCAATATGGGTCCTTGGCTGAGCGAGTTGATATCGATATGTATCACCTTGATTTAAAAGTACTGTTGTAATCGCTCCATCATTGATTGTTACAGTTGTGAAATTAGCCGTTGCAGTTACAAAAAAAGATTCTTCAGAACCAGGATTTAAAAAACCTCGAAGCACAATATATTCAGTTCCGATAACATCTGTTGGAACAATTTGATCCCCCATTAAATCATAACAGCCTCCTCCTCCAGAAGGATTAACAGAATCATCTGCAACTGTTACAGCAATTGGTTTATTTGCGACCACGATTGAACCAGCTAAATTGTTACCCAAAACACTGGTAGTTTGAACCATATTTTGAACTGTATACGTATTCCCTTTAAAAGGCAATGTAACGGAATATGTAACATTGGCAGGATGCCCACCAACAACATTGCATCTAGGAGTAATATATATAATTGTATTATCCTCAGTGGCAACAATGTTTATTTGCTGATAGGGCTGTTCTATTGTGCCACTTCCATCAAGATCAGTGGTCAACAATTTATTGTTCCACCTTGTTTGAAATGGTGTTACAAATTCTAATCCAATACCATTTTGACCTTTTAAAGAGAAGGTTTCAGCATTGTTGTATTGAGGTGCTCGAGTGATTACGTCATATACAACGGTAATAGGGAAGTCTGATGTGATTTGAAATCCACTATTGGCAACAACGTTAGCTGGTTTGGTCTCAATTGCTGCCATCATGAAATCAACATTTTTTGAAAACAAGGAGTTTGCAGGAATCAGAATAGTGGTATCGTATCCCGTTCTCGGCATTCTTAATCGAACCGATGTAGGATTACCAAATGTAGAAAAATGAAAAGCAATCGGATCTCTCCACCAGTGATCTGGTGTAACCCAAGGTGCAGCAAACCAAAAAGCAGTATCGATTTGTGCTTTAACTTCCTTTGCACTTATAAATAAGACAAATAGGGAAATAAATAATGTTTTTGAATAACGCATAGTATACTTTTCTATCAATTAGATTTTTCCTTTTCTTCCATTGTTTTCTTCATCTCCTCCATAATTGAGTTGTTGAGCTTATCATCTTGTTCATCCAACGTAGGACGTTTTTTGGTGATAATAAATGACAACATAATTTCATGAGACCCAGAATTATATTTTCTTATTTTGGACATTGAATAATCATAACCATAACCAATATTAAAACGTTCCTTAATCATCATTCCAAGCGAAACACCTATTGCATCGTCAGAGCGATAAATTAAACCAAGCCAATATTTTGAATCAAAGGTGCCTTTTAACATACCCGTAATTTGAACCGGAACTGGTTTGTTGTACTTTATCATTAAACTCGGTTGTAATTCAAATTTTTTCTTTTTGAAAAGGTAGTTATAACCAACAATTCCATTAAAATGAAAAGCTAAACTTGAATTATATGTGGTGAATTGAATTTGCTTGCCCAATAAATGTTGAACAGATCCCATTACAAAGAATTTTTTAGAATACAGATTGAATCCAGCATTAACGTCAACTGCATTAGCAGAATAAACTGTTCCCGTTAATAACTCATCCCCTGGATCAGCCAAAATTGCATCATACAAACGAACGCGGTATTGAATAAAACCTGGTTGAATTCCAAAACCAAGCTTTACGGTGTTAGACAGTTTGAAATGATGCGCATAATTTAAATAGATTCCAGTAGTATTGGTTAACCCCGATTTTTCTGAAATGATTGACGCTCCATAACCTACTTTTCCTTTATTGTTTAAAGATCCATAAAAATTTGCATTCATGTTTACTGGCGCATCTTCAAAACCAACCCATTGATTGCGATAGTTTATGTTCGCAACATGTAGATTTTTACTCCCAGCAATTGCCGGATTGTAGTAATAATCATTCATCAAGAAATTTGAATAAACTGCTTGCTGTTGCGCTTGAAGATTGTTCACTAACAACATTAATACGATAAGATTAAATAATGTTTTCATATGCTTATTTGCCATTTTTTAATACTAATAATGCGCCTTTAAATTGATCAACCTCTAAGTTGGCGTTGAGTGTTATAACATAATAGTAGTTCCCATCAGCTACAAATTGATCATTGTATTTTCCATCCCACCGAACAGAATATCCTTCAGAAAAGAATATTTGTTGTCCCCATTGGTTATATATTTCAACTGTTGCTTCTGGAAATAATATGTTAATGAAGTCTAGTTTCCAAACGTCATTTTTATCATCCCCATTTGGTGAAATAGCATTTGGAATTAACGTACTGATTTCTGTAGTGACTGTGTTTATAGTTACTAATGTAGAAGTACTATCATAACAACCTAAGGCCCCATAAACATATTGTGTAACCACGTATTGTCCATTTTGGAAATAGGCCGTGCTTGGGTCTTGTAAATTACTCGTTTGTAGGTTTCCAAAGTCCCATTGATAAGAACTCGCAAAGTACGATGTGTCAATAAAATTGAAAAAGGCGCCGACATTCATACCATTTGAAGTGTTGTAATAAAAACCTGCTATTGGAATTTCAGGAACGTTAATTATTTGAACACTCGTGTCCTTGCAATTATTTACAGTTGAAATGATATGAGTAATCGTATAATTTCCTGCCCCATTAAATAACTGAGTTGCGTCTTGTGTAACAACAGTACCTTGTCCCCCAAAATCATAATACCAATAATCAATTGCATCTGCAGAAGTTGAATTATCTGTAAAATCTATAATTACTTGGTTGTTTGGACATGCTACATCATATATGAAATTTGCAACAGGAAGATCATAAACATTTACTGAGATTGTCGTTGTGTCATTACAACCAACACTTGATGTGGTAATTAGTTGAACTGGAAAAACGCCAGCTGTCAAGAATAAATGTGATGGACTTTGCGCAGTAGAAATATTTCCATCTGTAAAATCCCAATCCCAGTTTGTAATAACACCATAACCAGGGAGTGAAAAATCAATGAATGTTGTCAAGTCGTTTAAACAAACATTTGTTCCACTAAAATTAGAAAAAGGGGATGCTACAAAATTTATTTGTACAATATCATTGACCACATTACACGTTCCATTATTCGTTGATGTAAGCGTTAAGACAATTGCACCAGTTGTTAGTTCAGCAGGAGTAGGAGTATAGATTGCATTTAGTGTCGTGTTGTTAGCGGTATATGTTCCAGTACCGCCCGACCAAATTCCTGTTGTAGTGGCGCCATTAACAGTTCCATTTAAATTTATGGAAACATCATTTGAACAAACTAGTTGATTTATTCCTGCATCAACGATAGGTGAAGAAGTAAATTGAACAAGTAAACTATCAAAAACAGGTAAACAATTCCCATTTGATGTTGATTCCAAATAAAGTAATACTTCTCCAGCAGCAATATCATTCGCACTCGGTTGGTAACTTGTAATCAGTGAAATATTATTTGGCAAAAAGAATCCATTTCCAGCTGTAGTCCATTTTCCAGTAGTACTAGAACCTGAAACGGAGCCAGATAAATTGATTATTGGGTTGTTTGAACAAACAATCAATGTATCAGGACCAGCATCCACAATTGCTTGAGAAGTAAATGTTACAACCATCGTGTCGATAGAAGTATTACAAGATCCAAAATTCGTCGATGTCAAAAAGAGTTTCACAAAACCAATTGATACATCTGCAGCAGATGGTAAATACGTTGCATTTAGCGTAGAAATATTTGGAGTAAAAGTACCTGTTCCCATGGTTCCCCAGTCTCCTGTCGCGGCTCCACCACTAACTGTTCCACTGAGAAAAATTGCAGCATTATTGGAACAGACTGTTTGATCTGCAGATGCATTAGCAATTGGTGATGGACTCACATAAAGAATAAGCGTGTCTTTTTGAACCGGACAAGGGCCTGTAGAGCTTAAAATAAGTTGAATTGGCGTTATTAAGGTATCCAACGGGCTAGGAACATAATTGTTAATCAATGTTGTGGTGCCGCTTGAAAAAGTTCCATAACCAGTGCTACTCCAGATTCCTGTAACAGAACCACCTCCAACAACACCATTCACTGAAAATGCTACGTTTGCACATATAGTATCATCAATTCCCGCGTCAACAAAAGGATAAGAATTGAATTCTGATAAATACGCATATTCAGAACCATTTCCTGAATTTCCAGTTGTAATTCCTAAACCAAAAACATCCCCAGTATTTTCTACAATGTTGTAACTATTTAAAGGAACATCGATAGTAGAAAAGTGAATTTTTGCTACTTTAAAATTCCCAGAAGTGCCTGGAACAGTTGAAAATTGTCCAGCCGTAATTAATCCAGGATTTCCATTTAACGTGAATTGATTTTCAAATCCTGCACGCGTATAAAGGATTAAACCTAAAGAATCAGCTGAGCTTCTTGTAAAAGCTGTTGAATAGGTTCCAGCACAGAATAAATTTGGAACTTGCGCTAAACTTGATTCACAGCCATATCCTGACATGTGAAGGACATAAACAGGTTTGGTAGTTTTAATGTAATTAATATCTTCCGTTAATGTATATTCATAGCTCTCACTCCAATTGATTAAAGTTGAAGTGGTGCCAGAGTTGTAAATTGAAACATTCGTTGCATTTTGAGTCGCAAGTATATACACTTTATCGTTTCCAGAAGTTCCTTTATGAATAATGTAATCTGTACCAATAACATTGGCATTTGTAATTTGGTCTCCTGCCGCATTGTTGCACAAGCCATTACTCAAAGCTCCTTCGAAAATTGTCACCGCAACATCCTTATTAGCGGAAATAATCGAACCAGCAAGAGATGAAGTACCCGTCGAATTCATGTCTCTTGCGCTATAAGTCTGACCTTTATTTAAAGTAATTGAAAAAGTAGTGTTTATTACATGCCCTGTAATGGCTGTTCTAGGAGTGATCAACACCGTCGTATTATCTATAGTTCCAACTATTTCTATGGATGAAAAAGAAACAGGCGCTGTTACAGCTGTATTTAAGGCTTTTTGAAATGGGGTATAAAAATTTGTGCCTAACGCTTTCCCTCCTTTCAATGAAAACATTTCCTTATTACTTGCTGAGCGAAGTTCATAATACGCAGAAATATTCGAAGTAGAGGTTATTTTTAATCCATTATTGGAAATAACATCTCCTGCTGGACTTTCAATTTGTGCTAAAAAAGCAGTTAAATTGATACTGTCAACGGAGTTTGCTGGAAGCGAAAGCGAAATTGGAATAAAAGCCCCATTTGCAGGTTGGCTAACAGTAACCGTTGCGGCTTGGTCATACGATAAAAAACGCAAGAACAATGGGTTATCTCCACTTCCAGATGAAATTGCAGGTGCAGCAAACCAAAATAGGGTATCTATCTGAGAAATAGCTGAAAAAGACAAGGATGAAGTGAATAGAAGGATGAAAATATTCCTAAGAATTTTCATTGAATTGTGAGGTTAGGTGGTTATTTAATCTAAAAAAACATATCTAGTTGCGCAAATTTAGGCTATTTGTATGAATAATGAAGAAAAAAATCAGCTATTACTCTGAAAAATAATTTTAAAGGGACTTTTATTTTATTTTTTATGCGTTAATTGAAACGTCATGTTCATTGATTTCAATTACATTTGTTTATCAAAATTGATATTAAAATGAGTTCGCATCAAGGAAATTTAAAAATTTACAATAGCTTATCAGGTCAAAAAGAAAAGTTTGAGCCTATTCAAACAGGTTTCGTTGGAATGTACGTCTGTGGACCAACCTTGTATAGCGAACCTCACATGGGGAATATGCGCACGTTTATCAATTTTGATATGATCTTTCGGTACTTACTTCAATTAGATTATAGCGTGAAGTATGTTCGAAATATTACGGATGCTGGACACATCACAAATAGTGCTGGTGATGAGGTTGATAGCATCGGTAAAGCTGCAAAATCAGAAAAAATGCAATCCTTGGAAATTGTGTATAAATACAATGTGAAATTTCAAGAATTGCAGCGCATTTATAACTTATTACCTCCAAGTATTGAACCAACTGCAACCGGACATATTCAAGAACAAATCGAGCATATCGAGAAAATTATTGAAAATGGATTTGCTTATGTGGTGAATGGTTCTGTCTATTTTGATGTGAAAAAATACAGTGAGAAATTCGAATATGGGATTTTGAGCGGCAGAAAAGTGGATGAATTGGCTGAAGAAACCAGAACCTTGAATGCCCAAGATGAAAAACGGTTTTTTGCTGATTTTGCACTTTGGAAAAAAGCGAATCCTGAAGATATGCAAATCTGGCGTTCTCCTTGGGGAAATGGAAATCCAGGGTGGCACATTGAATGCACTGCGATGAGCACCAAGTATTTGGGTAATCATTTTGATATTCACGGTGGTGGAATGGATTTGAAATTTCCACATCACGAAGATGAAATTGCACAAAATTGTGGTTCATTGGGTTGTACTCCAGCAAAATACTGGATGCATGCCAACATGCTCAATGTGAACGGTCAAAAAATGAGTAAGTCGCTTGGAAATTTTTTCTTACCAAAAGAAATTGTTGAAGGATCGACAGCTTTATTTGATAAACCATACGGTCCAAACGTGATTCGCTTTTTCATGATGCAAGCGCATTACCGCAGTAATTTAGATTTCACACAAGATGCGTTGAATGCTGCAGAAAAAGGGTTTTCTCGCCTTTCAGATGCACTTCAATTAATTGATAAATTAACCGTTTCTCCAACTTCTTCCTTTGAAGTAATAGACTTAATTGCAAGTTTTTATGCTGCTATGGACGATGATTTTAATGCGCCAATCTTAATCGCAAATTTATTTGAAGCTGCAAAGCGTATTAATTTGATCAACGATGGAAAAGACACCATCACCAAAGAAGACTTTTCATTACTTTCTGCTGAAATGAAGCGTTTCCTCCAAGACGTTTTGGGAATTGAGATAGGTGTCACTAACAGTGATTCCAAGCTAGCTCCAGTGATGGATTTAGTAATTGATTTGCGTCAACAAGCACGCGACAATAAAGATTGGACAACCTCTGATAAAATCCGAGATGGTTTAGCAACTGCTGGAATCGTGATTAAAGACTCAAAAGAAGGCACAAGCTGGAGTTAATAGCACATTAATTTAAAAAATTTGTCACTTGATGACGTATTAGTCTCACGCGAATTCCAATTTCTTGTCGGTATAAATTTGTCGGTATGCCATTTTGCAGCGAACTAAAAATCGGCGTAAATCCCCTTCGATAAAAAACATCGTATTGCCGTGTTTTGCTTTTAGCACGTCTCCCCATCGATTTTCGAAAATGATAAAACGAAAAACCAATTTGACCAGCTATTTCCCCAAAACTTTCATTTGGAACAGCTCGTGTACCAAGCATATAATGGTATTCAGGTCCAGCAATTAAGCCCAATGAAAGGTAATGACAACCGCCCAAAACCCTTCTACCATTGAGCAATTTCAACAGTTGCTTATCAAACAACAATGCTGCATCTAAAATATGTGCATTCTGAAATGGAAGAAGTGCATTTTCTCTTCCTGTGATATTTTGAGCCCGGTTAAACGTATAGCCAACAGAAGGATAAATTCCAGGCACTAGCATGTGTACCAATCCAATACTTCCCGATAAATTATTTAAACCTGTATTCAAAGGCTTTTCCTTTAACTGAGAAATCGGCTGTCCTGCAAAATAAATCCCAAGGTTTTTCCCTGTTCTTTCATAAATTTGTCCAAATGAATGACCCGATACCAAAAGGATTGCGGTAATTAATTTTCCAGTTTTCATAAGCGTATTTTTAGTAATCAAAGTAGGAGCTGAAAGCATAAAAAAAAGTCGTGGAAATTATTCCATTTTTTCTTATCTTTTAGCCATAACGTAAGGGGAATTAAAGGTTACGGAAATTTAAAAAGGAGGTTGCAACAAGAACACTTTTGGCAAAAGAGGCATTCCTCAAAAGGTTGCTCTGTGAAATTTAGGAGTTCGAGATAAAAAAAAAGAATAACCTGGTTTCCCAAGTTATTCTTTCATTCACATGACTTAAGCTGCCTAAGAGGCAATATTTAGTTATTGTTTTACAACTTTAACAAGTATGTTTCTCTCTTCGATTTTTAAATAATAATTCCCAGGAGCAATCGCTTCCAAGTATACACTTGTTTGATTTCCTTTCAACTTATCACTTAATACGATTCTTCCTTGGTTATCAATTAATTCGAAAGACGAAAATAATTCGATTTCAGAATGAATAAAGAGTATGTCACGACTTGGATTTGGGTAAATCGAAACCGCAAAATTCTTCATTTCATCAATTCCTGTAAAATTCATCGTCAAATTTAAGGTAATGGTGCTATCACAACCAGCCGTATTTGGAATTACTTGTGAGTAGGTGCCACTTTGAGTGTACGTTTGACCGTTAAGCGTATATGAATCTAATGCTGTTTCTGTTAGGGTGGAATCAGAAGCAGTGTTAATGAATACTTGAACACTATCTATACCTTGGCATCCATTTACATCTATACCTTCTAAATGATAAATTTCCGTTGCAGTTGGAACGAATGAAACACCATCAATCACAGCATTATCCCATGTGTAAGTAGCAGCTCCACTTCCGTTTAAGATAACATTATCACCATTACAAATCGTTTGGTCATTTCCAGCATTAACAGTTGGAAGTGCATTGACAGTCACATCGACTTGGTCCGTATTTGCACAACCCGTTGCAGTGTTGGTTCCGGTTAATGTGTAAGTTGTATTATTAGAAGGTGTGAATAGTAAACCGTCAATTACACCATTATCCCATAAGTATGTATCTGCACCAGTTCCTGAAAGTGTTACGGATGTTCCAGCGCAAACAGTTTGGTCATTTCCAGCGTTGACTATTGGAAGCGCGTTCACAGTCACATCGACTTGGTCCGTATTTGCACAACCCGTTGCAGTGTTGGTTCCGGTTACCGTATAGGTCGTGTTGGCAGCAAGTGTGAATAGTAAACCGTCAATTACACCATTATCCCATAAGTAAGTATCCGCACCAGTTCCTGAAAGTGTTATGGATGTTCCAGCGCACTCAGTTTGGTCATTTCCAGCGTTGACTATTGGAAGCGCATTGACAGTTACAATAACTTGGTCTGTATTTGCACAACCCGTTACAGTGTTTGTTCCAGTCACTGTATACGTTGCATTGTTAGAAGGTGTGAATAGTACACCATCAGTAACAGCATTATCCCAAGAGTAGGTATCTGCCCCAGTTCCTGAAAGTGTTATGGATGTTCCAGCGCACACAGTTTCGTCGTTCCCGCCATTCACAGATGGAAGCGCATTGATAGTAAGATTTATGGTGATTACACTATCACCACATGAACTGTTTGGGATTGTGTCATTATAAATTCCAGTACTTGTAAATATTGCACCAGAAGGAGCGGCATAGTTTCCGCACGAAATTTCCGCGATGGTATTAGAAGTTTGTCTAGTATATAATTGTAAAACTTCAGCTGAATTAAGCGCATGACTATAAAGCCTAAAATCATCCATTAATCCTCCTGCTGGAGCACCAACATTAGTATTATAACCCATGACTTTTAAGGGTCCAGTACCTGTTAAAGTAACAACACCTTGTGCAACTGTATTGTTCAATACGCCATTTACATATGCTTTTACGTTACTTAATATGGGGTCGTATACAAAGGTTGTCAAAGTTGGAGTTGAAAGAGCAGCTCCATTTGCTATAATGTCAGTTAGGCCTGCACCTCTTAGTATAAAATTATTTGCCCCGGCTACACCATTTGTAAAACAACGAAAAGAATTTGAATTTACATCTCCAAATACGTAGTATAAAGTAGCATTTGAACTAATTCCACTCGACCAAAAGGAGATAGTCCATGCACCTGTTCCAAGATTTGGTGCCCAAGCTGTATTTAAATAATCAGATGATGAAGAAATTCCGGAACCAATTAAAGCACCGTCACATTGACCCGTTCCACCTTGTGAAATGGCGCCCAAGATACTTGCTGTATTTGTTCCTGCTGGAGGAGCACTTGCATAGTTCGTTACATTTGTTCCGATTTCATTGAACTTATAATGCAATACTTCTGGAACTGAAATTCCTTGCCCAAAGGAAAAAATTGAGATTAATGTAAACCCAATTGAAAAAATGATTGTGTACTGTTTAGTCATAACAAAAAATTTTAAAATTTTAAAAAAACACGGCAAATGTACTACAAGATATTTGGATGATTCAAATTTAAAGGCATTAAAAACCTATATTTTTTCCCATTTCTTTGTGTATTTTTGAAACAACGCATTGTTGACCTCATTTATGAAAGTAGTTTTTTTAGATACCGTACACGAAATTTTAGTAACACGCCTTACAAGCGAAGGTTATAAGTGCTTGGATGCAACAGCTTTTACAAAAGAAAACTGTCTGGAAGAAATCAATGATGCCGTTGGAATTGTCATTCGTTCTCGGTTTGCGATGAACGAAGAGTTTTTGCAATTTGCGCCGAAGCTAAAATTCATTGCGCGTTCCGGTGCTGGAATGGAAAATATTGATGAGCGTTATTGCAAAAAACGGGAAATTGATTTGTTCAATGCGCCTGAAGGAAACAGAAATGCAGTCGGTGAACATGCGTTGGGAATGTTATTGAGCTTGATGCGAAAAATGCACACCGCAGATCGAGAAGTACGAGCAGGAAAATGGGACCGTGAAGGAAATAGAGGAGTGGAATTGGATGGTAATACGGTCGGAATCATTGGTTTTGGAAATAATGGAAAGGCATTTGCGAAAAAACTCCAAGGTTTTGATGTTAAATTAATGGCTTACGACAAATACAAAAAGAATTTTGGGGATCATTTTGTCATGGAATGTACCTTAAATGCACTTTTGAAAAATGCAGATGTGATCAGCTTTCATATCCCTCAAAATCAAGAAACAATTTATATGGCGGACGATCAGTTTTTTAATAAAATTGAAAAACCCATCTTTTTTTTGAACCTTTCACGCGGAAAAATAGTTGAAACATCCGCCCTAGTGAAAGCGTTAAAAGCTGGAAAAGTGATTGGAGCAGGATTAGATGTTTTGGAATATGAAAGATCAAGTTTTGAATCCTTTTTCGAGCAAGAATTACCCGAAGAATTTAACTATTTATTGAAATCAGATGCTGTTTTGTTTACCCCGCACGTTGGTGGCTGGACAGAAGAAAGCTATTTTAAATTAAG
>Ga0209190_1000692_pt1 | contig 24438 bp, 22 predicted proteins | sample M_140205_XF_Meta_FD_187315 | JGI IMG/M metagenome (GOLD analysis project Ga0209190, IMG submission 187315) | Freshwater microbial communities from Lake Montjoie, Canada to study carbon cycling - M_140205_XF_MetaG (SPAdes) (version 2) | ecosystem: Environmental > Aquatic > Freshwater > Lake... | reverse complement strand
TTTTTTATCTTTTCCGTCGAGATCTAAGTAGCAACAGTTTTGCTCTACAACAAATGCTTTTAAACGCAAAGCTATAATGTCATGAAACTCATTTGTAGTTAATTCTGGATAATATTTTACTTGCCAATCTAAATGCATTTTCTTTTAATTATGAATTATGAATTATGAATTATGAATTATGAATTATGAATTATGAATTATGAATTATGAATTATTATGTTTGTATAACACCAACGTTATATGGCTTTTCAGCTTTTTTGTGATTTGCCATTTGAATTCCCAACGATAAAACTTTTCGAGTATTAGCAGGATCTATTATTGCATCTACCCACAATCTACTTGCAGCATATAAGGGTGAAATTTGTTCGTCGTATCGATTTTTAATGGTTTCAGAAAGTTCCTTTTCTCTTTCAGGAGTTATTTCTTCTCCTTTAGATTTTAAAGATGCAACTTCTATTTGCATTAACACTTTGGATGCTGAAGCTCCGGACATAACGGCAATTTCAGCAGTTGGCCATGCAACAATTAGTCGAGGGTCGTAGGCTTTTCCGCACATGGCATAATTTCCAGCTCCATAGCTATTACCAACAACAACAGTGAATTTCGGCACAACAGAATTAGCCATGGCATTTACCATTTTAGCTCCGTCTTTAATAATTCCACCATGCTCGCTTTTTGAACCAACCATAAAGCCAGTCACATCTTGAAAGAAAACCAAGGGTATATTTTTTTGATTACAATTCATGATGAAACGAGCAGCTTTATCAGCTGAATCTGAATAAATTACACCACCAAATTGTGTCTCTCCTTTAGCGTTTTTGATGATTTCACGCTGATTTGCAACAATTCCAACGCTCCAACCATCGATTCGAGCATACGTGCAAATTATTGATTTACCATAATCTGATTTATATTCTGTTAATTCAGAATCATCCACAATTGTGCGAAGCAATTCCTTTGTGTCATAAGGTTTGTTTCTTTCAGTTGGCATGATACCGTAGACATTTTTTAATGGAACTTTTGGATCAATGCTCTCAATTCTGTCAAAGCCAGCATTTTCTGGTTGACCAATTTGTCCAATCATTTTACGAATAGTAGCTAAGCATTCTTGGTCATTTGCAGATTTATAATCGCAAACGCCAGAAACTTCTGTATGCGTTGTAGCACCGCCTAATGTCTCATTGTCGATGTTCTCTCCAATTGCTGCTTTTACTAAATAAGATCCTGCAAGAAAAATTGTTCCAGTTTTATCTACTATTAGTGATTCATCCGACATAATTGGGAGGTAGGCTCCACCAGCAACGCAACTTCCCATAACGGCAGCAATTTGAACAATTCCCATTGAACTCATTACAGCATTATTTCTAAAAATACGTCCGAAATGTTCCTTATCAGCGAAAATTTCATCTTGCATTGGAAGGTAAACTCCTGCTGAATCTACCAAATAGATAATAGGTAAACGATTTTCCATCGCAATTTCTTGAGCACGCAAATTCTTTTTTCCTGAAATAGGAAACCAAGCTCCAGCTTTCACTGTTGCGTCATTTGCAACAACGATACATTGCTTTCCAGAAACAAAACCGATCACAATTACAACTCCAGCAGAAGGACAACCACCATGTTCCTTGTACATCCCATAACCAGCAAAAGCTCCCATCTCAAAATGTTCCGTATCTGGGTCAAGTAATAAGTCAATACGCTCTCTTGCCGTTAACTTTCCACTTTCGTGTAATTTTTCGACTCTCTTTTTACCACCACCTTCAGAAATGATTGATAATTCACGTTCAATTGCACTTATTTTAAGGCGCATTTGATCTTCGTTTATATTAAATTCTAATTCTTTTTTAGAAATCGACATTCTTTACTTTTTTTTAGCTCACCAAATATAATAAACAGTAGGCTTTGATTCATCATGAAACAGTCAGAAAGAAAGAATAATAGCTAAAAAAAATAAGCGAAACATTCTTCAACAGCTCGATGTTTGAAATTACCTTCTTAAAAGATGAATCTAAATGTTAATTTTGACTTATGCAAGATTCGTTTAAACACAAAGGAATGCGGAGGCAATTGATAGCTCTACTGCGACAAGATAGTAGAATTACTAATGAAGCAATTTTTGATGCGTTTGATAAAATTCCGCGGCACTTTTTTTTGGATTTGGCTTTTGTGGAACAAGCTTACACGAATATGGCATTTCAGATTGGAGCTGGACAAACGATTTCACATCCGATTACAGTTGCTTTTCAAACACAATTATTGGATGTTCAAAGAGGAGATAAAATTTTAGAAATTGGCACTGGTTCTGGTTTTCAGACTTGTATTTTATGCCAGATGGGTGCTAAAGTATTCTCAATTGAAAGACAAAGAGAATTACATCTAAAAGCAAAAAAAATAATTCACGATTTAAATTTCACACCACGTTTATCATATGGGGATGGTTATTTAGGATTACCTTTAATCGCTCCGTTTGATAAAATTATCGTTACATGTGGAGCACCAGACATTCCTCAAACATTGAAAGATCAGCTCAAAATAGGAGGGGTGATGATTATTCCAATTGGAGAAGGAAGCGAGCAAATTATGAAACGAATAGTGAAAGTTTCTGAAACTGAATTTCAAGAAGAAGAATTAGGGACGTTTAAATTTGTGCCTATGCTTGAGAGAAAAGTGAAATAAAAAAGGGATCAATTACTTAACCCCAATCTTAATTCAATTTGGTCACTGAGTTTATCGAAGTGCCAAATTCCAATTTAATTTGGTCACTGAGTTTATCGAAGTGCCAAATCACATAATATTAGTGACCCATTGCAGCCATGTATCTTTCAGCATCTAACGCAGCCATACAACCTGTTCCTGCAGCAGTAATAGCTTGACGATATGTCTTGTCCGCGGCGTCACCTGAAACAAATACTCCAGGTACATTTGTTTTAGACGTGCCTGGTTGCGCATATTTAATGTAACCGGTTTCATCTAAATCGATAAATCCTTTGAAAATATCTGTATTTGGATGGTGACCAATAGCAACAAAAAATCCAGTACAAGGAATTGTTCTTTCTTCTCCAGTTTTACTGTTTTTCACATGTGTTCCTGTAACAACATTTCCATCACCCAAAACTTCAACTGTATCTGTATTGAAAAGAATTTCAATATTTGGTGTGTTTTTCACACGATCAGTCATAATCTTTGATGCTCTGAATTCATCACGGCGCACAAGCATTGTTACTTTAGTACAAAGTTTAGATAAATAATGTGCTTCTTCGCAAGCAGAATCACCTGCGCCAACGATAACAGTTTCTTGACCTTTATAAAAGAACCCATCACAAACGGCACAAGCTGAAACTCCACCACCTAATTGCAGGTATTTTTGTTCGCTTTCTAATCCAAGGTACTTTGCAGATGCACCAGTCGAAATAATTACTGTCGTTGCGTGAATTTCTTTGTCTTCTTCTGTCCAACATTTATGAATTGGTCCAGTAAAATCTACTTTAGTAATAAATCCCCATCGCACATCTGTTTCAAATCGTTTAGCCTGTGCTTCTAATTGAACCATCATTTCTGGGCCTGAAATTCCGTCAGGATAACCAGGGAAATTTTCTACTTCGTTCGTTGTTGTTAATTGACCTCCAGGTTGCATTCCTTGATAAAGAACTGGTTTCATATCGGCTCTAGCAGCATAAATAGCAGCAGTGAATCCCGCAGGACCAGAACCAATAATTAAACAATCCACTTTTTCTATTTCGTTCATTTGAATTCTATTTTAAGTTGAAAATTTGGAATTACAAAATTAAACGAATAAGTAGAAATATGCTAGTAGATTAGTAACAAAAAATCAATTTATCTTATTAAAATTGGAATGCTGAAAATAGGGTAACTCTATTAAATTTAGAGAGTTTTAACATTCTTAAATTAATCAATCCAAAACATTTTGAAATTCGAAATAAAGGAGCTACTTTTGTACCCCATTTTCCGGACACATAGAATGATAGATACTGAATTGTACGAAGCAAAAGAATTATACCCATTTCAAGCAAAAACTGTTCATTCTATAATTGAAGAGCTTGAAAAAAACGGCAAAAAATTCAATTTACTATTTCAATTGCCCACTGGCGGCGGAAAAACAGTTATTTTCTCAGAAATTGCAAGGAAATTCATTGAAAAGACGAATGAAAAAGTATTAATTCTTACACACAGAATAGAATTATCTGTTCAAACATCCAAACAACTTTTTGCTATTGGTGTGAATAATATGGTGATTAATAGTGATGTCAAGAAGATTGATAATCAAGATGAATTTCCATGTTTCATCGCAATGGTGGAAACGCTCAATAATCGTTTGAATGAAGATGAGAATTTTATAAAAGACGTAGGATTGGTAATCGTGGATGAAGCACATTATAATAGTTTCAGAAAGATTTTCCAGTTTTACGAAGGCGGAAATATTTTGGGTGTCACGGCAACGCCTTTAAGTAGTAATAAAGCATTACCATTAAACGATAATTACAATAAATTAATTGTTGGGGAAAGTATTTCTTCTTTAATTGAAGGCGGATATTTATCTAATGCTGAATCATATACGTATGATGTTAATTTACATGGCTTGAAAATTGGATCCAACGGAGATTTCACAGTTAACAGTTCAGATCAAGTTTACGGAAATTTTTTCATGCAAGAGAAATTGCTTTTCGCTTATGAAGAAGTTGCTGTAGGAAATAAAACGTTGATTTTTAATTCAGGAATTGATACTTCATTGAGAGTTGAAGAAACATTTAAAAAACGTGGTTATCCGATCCGACATTTAGATTCAACCTATAGTGATAAGGATAGAAAGGATATTTTGAAATGGTTCAAAGAAACACCTGATGCAATTTTATCTTCAGTTGGAATTCTAACTACAGGTTTTGATGAGCCAACTGTTCAAACTATCATTTTAAATAGAGCAACAAGATCGTTGACCTTGTATCACCAAATGATTGGAAGAGGTTCACGTAAACTACCGAACAAAAGCGAATTCAAATTAATTGATCTTGGAAATAATGTTCGTCGTTTCGGATTGTGGCAAGATTATTTGAACTGGCAAGATGCATTCCGTTTTCCAGATCGCTTTTTGGAATCTCGTTTGTCGGAAAACGATGATTTAGAATTTGAAGTAGAGTATGAGTTCCCAAGAGGAATGAGCGATATCATGAAAACAGATTTATTAGAGAAATTCAATATCAAAGATGTTTATTATGAATGCGTCGATGCTGGTCGAAAAGGAAAGGAAGCTGTTGATTTATCGATGGAGAACCACTTTGAGGTAATTGTTGAAGCTGCTACAGATTTTTATCACGCTTTAGAATTAATGGCTGTTATACAAGAACATGTTGAGCACAGGCTGAAACATTATACAAAGTGTATTTCTAAAAGCACCCCAAATTATTTGAAATATTTGATTGAGACTTATAATAGGCAGTTGCGTCAGAAATTACGCAATGTGTTAGATGATGAATAAGTTTAATAAGTCAAATTGATTTCAACTGTATCAAAAGGAGTTGTATATGCACTTTTCAATCCTTGATTACCAGTACCTAGAACCCAGTAAAAATAGGAATAATCTGTGTTTCCGTCGTTAATGCAGTAAATAGAAGTATTTACTGATCCATTTAATAGTTGTTCTGCATCACTGCAACATTCGGCACAACCTTCTTTACCGGCTTGCTTTATGTATTTTAACTGATCTCCGGGCATTGGACTTGAATTGAAGAATGCGAGTTTTACCCATGCTTTCGCTTTGGTCGAATAGTTTCTTATATTTTCTTCTTTTGTCGTTAAGTCTGAAAAATAGACTGTTTCTATAATTTCAAAATAATTTGTTTTGTTGATAGTAATAATATACTTCTCCATTTTATCACGGGGAAACGTCAAAGAATAGGTGCCGTCGTTTCCAATGGTAGATGTACTTATTAGTTGCTGCTGGGCAGAAGCAACAGGAACTTGATACAATTTAACTGTTGCCCCTTTAAGACTTTGATTAAACGTTAAATCCGTTATTGTTCCTTTTAGCACAAAATTAGCTTGTCCTTTTTTGCAAGAAACAGCGATTAAAAGAAGCAATATGATAGATAAGTATCTCATTATATTTTTTATTAAAATTAATTCAATCTTTTCATTCCAACAATTATTTGTTGAAAACAATTTTTAAAATTTTTTAGGATTTTAATAATATTGCTTTATCTTGGCACCTCACTATTACTAATTTAAACTATTTATTATGGAAGAAACTATTCTAACTGCAGAACAAAAAACTGAAAAATTTAGTTTTTCACAACACTTTGTAAAAGCCCTAATTGGTGTACTTTACTATCTAATTGTTTACATACCTTTTATTATGCCTTTTAGTATTTGGGGTAAGGCAACAGCAAGATTAAGTCATGTTTGGGAATCGAAATCAATTGAGTACAACGAGGATAATGGAACATACCCTCTTCACAGTTTTTATTTAAAATATGTGGTTAATTTCGTTTTTGATGCCTTTATGTTTTTGATTTGGCCAATTGGCTTGATTTTAACCATAAAATCAAGAATTGATAATGAATCGATGGAAATAGATGAAATGCTGATCATGCTATTTACCTTTTACTTTAATGTAGTACTAATTAGAGTTAGTAAAGAGATAGTTTTCTTTATTTTGAACAATCTCGTATCTTGGTTCTTAAATGTTATTAAAAATATCGGTCAATTAATTAAGAATGCATGGCTGTTAAATATTGTAATTAAGCGAAAAGATTAATTCTTTAAAAATTCTTTAAAACCTCCTTCGGGAGGTTTTTTTTTGACCATTTGTTGTTAAATCTGAAAATAGACTGTGTCTAACATTTCAAAATAACTTGTTTTATTAGCACGAAATTAGCTTGTCCTTTCTTGCAAGAAATAACAAATAGAAACAGAAATAGTATAAGTAAGAATCTCATCAGTAATTTTATTAAAGTTAATTTTTTCATTCCATTCCAACAATTATTTGTTGAAAACAATTATTAACATTTTTTAGGATATTTAAAGAATAACTATATCTTGGCACTCAACTATTATTTACTTAACATTTAACCAAATCAATTACTATGGGAGATTTAATTTTAATTTTGGGCGCTTATTTTGTATTCGTCCTTGCGCTAGCGATCTTTATGATCGTATGTATGTGGAAAATTTATGCTAAGGCTGATAAGCCAGGATGGGCAAGTATAGTTCCAATTTACAATTATGTAGTTTTGTTGGAAATCATTAAAAAGCCTATATGGTGGATTATTTTAATGTTAATTCCAATAGTTAATTTCATTATCATTATCATTATAATGATTGAGTTAGCTAAAGCATATGGTAAAGATGGTGGTTTTGCTGTTGGTTTAATATTGTTACCTATTGTTTTCTTCCCAATATTGGCTTTTGGTGATGCTAAATATGTATATGGTGATAAAGCGCAACCTGCATCTGATCTTTTAGACAATTAATTCAATTTATAAACTTATTATAAAAACCTCTTTCGGGAGGTTTTTTTATTCTTAACTTATGGAAACGTTAGACAAAGATTTTTCAAATTCTGATTTAGTAATTACAACTTCATCTAAGAACTATTTACTATACGCCGCTAAGTGGGCAGGTTTTTTATCAATTATTGGATTTATTTCTCTTGGATTGATGATTCTTGCTGGATTAGGTCTTGGGATTGCTGGAGGCTCATCTCAATTCGGTATAATAGGATTCATCTATCTCGGTATGGCGGTAATTTACTTTTTTCCAATTTACTATTTATACCTGTTTGCTCAAAAAATCAAGAAAGCTGTAAATTCAACTAATCAAAGTGATTTAGAAGGCGGTTTTGAGAATCTCAAGTCATGTTTCAAATTTTTAGGGATTTTTACAATTGTCATTATTTCAGTATACATTTTAATATTTCTAGTAGCAATTCTTGCAGGAACAGCTTTTAGATAATATCACTTATCTTATTAAAAGGTCTAGATTTTCTAGGCTTTTTTTGTGCATTAAACTTTTCTTATTTCTATCTTATTTAAACTATTTCCCTTAATTTTAACCTTCAAAAATTATTTTCTCAAAACACACTAAATGACGAACAACGATATTCTTAAAAAACTACGCGTAGCATTACATTTACGGAATGATGAAATCATAGAAATATTGAATTTAGTTGACTTTAAAGTTACGCAAAGTGAACTTGGAGCGTTGTTTAGAAAAGAAGATCATCCAAATTATAGGGAATGTGGGGATCAATTGTTGCGTAATTTTCTGAATGGTTTAATCATTCACATGCGCGGACCAATGGAAGGGAAAGAAGATCAAAATAATCAATAAGTACAATATAAAAAGTTATGTCAGACGATAAAAAAGTCATATTTTCTATGGTGGGAGTTTCAAAAACTACTCCTCAAGGAAAATTAATCATTAAAAATATTTACCTCTCTTTTTTCTACGGAGCGAAGATTGGAATTATTGGAGCAAATGGTTCTGGTAAATCAACCGTAATGAAAATCATCGCTGGATTAGATAAAGCGTATCAAGGTGATGTCGTATTTTCTTCTGGTTATTCTGTTGGGTATCTTTCTCAAGAGCCAGATTTGGATTTAACTAAAACAGTAAAAGAGGTTGTCTTGGAAGGCGCTCAAGAAATAGTTGACGTTTTAAAGGAATATGAAGAAATCAATAATTCATTCATGGATGAAGAGATCTTAAACGATGCTGATAAGATGGATAAGTTAATTGCTCGTCAAAGTGCTGTTCAGGATAAAATTGATGCATTAGACGCTTGGGAATTAGATTCAAAACTAGATAGAGCTATGGATGCTTTGCGCTGTCCGCCTGACGAACAGTTGATAGGAACACTATCTGGTGGTGAAAAACGCCGTGTGGCTTTATGCCGTTTATTGCTTCAAAATCCTGACATTTTATTATTAGATGAGCCTACCAATCACTTGGATGCTGAATCAATAGAATGGTTGGAACAACATTTACAACAATATCAAGGAACGGTGATTGCTGTAACACACGATAGGTATTTCTTAGATAACGTTGCCGGATGGATTCTTGAATTGGATAGAGGAGAAGGGATTCCATGGAAAGGAAATTATACTTCTTGGTTGGAACAAAAAGGAAATCGCTTAAAAGAAGAAGAGAAAACGGAATCTAAACGTCAGAAAATGTTAGCCCGAGAATTAGAATGGGTGCGTTTAAATCCAAAAGGTCGACATGCTAAAAATAAGGCGCGAATTGCGAACTACGATAAAATGATGGCGGAAGATAGCCGTGATAAAGAAGATTTATTAGAAATGCCAATTCCGAACGGACCTCGTTTAGGAAATAACGTAATTGATGCAGTTCATGTTGGAAAATCATTTGGAGATAAATTATTGTACGATGATTTAAACTTCAAATTACCTCCGGCAGGAATAGTTGGTGTTATTGGGCCGAATGGTGCTGGTAAAACAACGATTTTCAAAATGATCATGGATGAATTGAATCCTGATTCTGGTGAGTTTTCCGTTGGAGAAACTGTAAAAATTGGATACGTTGACCAAACGCACAAAGATATTCACGCAGATAAAACTGTATTTGATGTTGTATCCAATGGTTTAGAATATGTGGAAGTTGGTAATCAAAAAATCAATTCTCGCGCTTATTTATCTAAGTTCAATTTCAATGGATCTGACCAAAACAAGAAAGTTGGAATTTTATCTGGTGGAGAAAGAAATAGACTGCATTTGGCTATGACACTTAAAACTGAAGCGAATGTTTTATTGTTAGATGAGCCAACCAATGATATCGATGTTAATACACTTCGTGCTTTGGAGGAAGGAATTATGAATTTTGCTGGTTGCGCAGTTGTAATTTCCCACGATAGATGGTTTTTAGATCGTATTTGTACCCATATATTGGCGTTCGAAGGCGATTCACAAGCATATTGGTTTGAAGGTTCTTATTCTGAATACGAAGAAAACAAGAAAAAACGTCTTGGTGATTCTGGTCCGAAACGGATTAAATATAGAAAACTGGTGAAGTAGTTATTAGTTGCTAATTACAAGTTGCTAGTTTTCTAATGACCATTGATTCTGTGCCACGATATAAAGAATTAGCTTAGATAATATAGTAAATAAATTATGAATTCCAAATCATTTAATCCGCAGGAATGGATCCATTACACGGCATAACGCTTGAGAGAATGCTTACTGAACTGGTAGAAGAAATCGGGTGGAAACACATGGGTGAATTGTTGAAGATTAATTGTTTTTTAAGTGACCCGAGTATCAAAAGCAGTTTGACTTTTTTGCGCAAAACACCATGGGCGAGAGCTAAAGTGGAGAAAATGTATTTGGAAAGGATAGTTGATTTTAAGAAATAAAGAATTATAAATTACGAATTACAAATTTATTTAGAATGAGTGTTAGAAATTTAGAACCAAAAGCATTGTGGAATTATTTTGCTGATTTAAATGCAGTTCCACGTCCTTCAAAGAAAGAAGAAAGAGTTATTCAATTTATGTTGGATTTCGGAAATTCTTTGGGATTAGAGACGAAAACAGATGCAATTCAGAATGTTATCATCAAAAAGCCTGCAACAGTAGGAATGGAGGATAGAACGACTTTAATTCTGCAGTCGCACTTGGACATGGTGCACCAGAAAAATGCGGATACAATTTTTGATTTCGATAAACAAGGAATTGAAATGATTGTTGAAGGTGATTGGTTGAGAGCGAATGGTACAACTTTAGGTGCTGACAATGGAATTGGTGTCGCATCAATTATGGCTTTGTTGGCATCGACAGACATTCCGCATCCAGCTCTTGAGGCGATGTTTACAATTGATGAAGAAACGGGAATGACAGGAGCGATGCAACTGGACGGTTCAAACTTCGATGGAAAGATTTTATTGAATTTGGATACGGAAGATGATGATGAATTGTCGATCGGTTGTGCTGGAGGAATTGATACTAACACTTCATATAAGTATAGTCTAGTTACTATTAATCAGTATTCAGGATGCATGCAGATATCACTACGAGGTTTACTTGGTGGGCATTCAGGAATGGATATTGACAAGGGCAGAGGGAATGCGAATAAAATGATGACACGTTTGCTTTATTATTTGAATCCAAAAGTTTCTTTTCAATTGATTTCGTTTGATGGAGGCAGTTTAAGGAATGCAATTCCAAGAGAAGCGACTGTTGTTATAGCATTTGATAAATTTCAAAAAACGGTTATTGATAATTCAATTGAAAGTTTTTTAGCAATTCTTAAAGCTGAATATTCTGTAATTGAGCCGAATTTCGTTATTTCTACGTCTATTGTTGAGTCAACTTCAAAAGCAGTAGATACTGAAGATTTTAAAAAGATAATGAACGTTCTTTACGCTGTGCATAACGGGGTTTACCGAATGAGTCCAGATATCAAGGATTTAGTAGAGGCTTCTTCTAGTTTGGCAAGAGTGATTTTGAAGGATGGAGAATTTATAACGCAATCATTGCAACGCAGCAGTGTTGAAACGTCTAAAGATGATGTTGCAAATACAATTCGCGCTGCATTTGAAAATATGGGTTGTGATGTTATTCAGAGTGGAGATTATCCTGGCTGGCAACCAAATCCAAATTCAGCAATATTGAAATTGATGACTGAATTATACCGTCAAATGTACAAAGAAGAGCCAAAAGTGAAGGCGTGTCATGCAGGTTTAGAATGCGGTATTCTAGGAAAACACTTACCAGGAGTTGATATGATTTCATTTGGACCAAACATTCGTGCGGCACATTCACCAGATGAAAAAGTACAAATCTCCTCTGTTCAAAAATATTGGCCGTTTTTATTGGAAGTGATCAATAGAACACCAAAGGCAAATTGATAAGAACACATTGAATACGCAAGATTCACGCGAAGAGCTAGTAAAGCTCGCAAATACTAGAATGCCCTTTGGAAAATTCAAAGGGCATTTACTTATCCAGTTGCCTGAATATTATTTAGTTTGGTACCGTGGAAAAGGTTTTCCTGAAGGAAAAATTGGCCAACAATTACAACTCATGTATGAAATAAAAGCCAATGGGTTAGAAGATTTAATTTATCCACTTATTAAAAAATAACATTTAATTACTTTGAATAACACTAGTTAATTAGCTGTTTGTCAATTTTTTAAATTATTTAATCATTCAAATCACACATCATTTAATATACATTACTAAATTATATTTCTTTTTTTTGAAACATTCTATAACTTCATGCCGTAAACCCGACCTGAAACAGATTTAGAAATTCAATATAAAAAAGATTAAGATGATAAATAATTCAGTAAAACTAGCTCAATACAAGTTATCTCAACACAGGTTGCAAGGAGAAAAAAGTAAATTAAATATTTTTGAGGTTGCACAATTGATGGATTCAATTAAAATTTCTCAACAAATAAAAAATAGTGCTACGAGTTCCGTTTTTTATGCTGTATATAATAATTAAGTAGTTAAAAATCATATTTTTAAAGGAGCTGTAGCTCCTTTTTTTTTGAGTTAAATTTTAAAAGGACACAAGATCAAATCTTATTGTTGTCATTTGTGAATTTATAATGTATATTTGTTCTTCATTAATTTGTTACAAATGTTAATTCAAGAACGGCTTCAATTGATTCTTAAAATGCACAATTTAACTCCTTCAGCTTTTGCGGATCAAATAGGTGTGCAGCGGTCTAATGTGAGTCACGTTATTTCAGGGAGAAATAAGCCTAGCCTCGATTTTCTTGAAAAAATATTGAATACCTATCCGAGAGTGAATGCCAATTGGCTCATAACTGGTGTAATGCCGAAAGAAGGATTATCGAATGCGAATGGGGTAGATCAAAAAACTTCAGTTCATAAACAAATTGAAATAAAAACCCAGCAGAAATTAGGTGAAGATGTAGTTAAAATTATTGAATTTTATGCTGACGGTTCTTTTAAACACTACTTTCCTAGCTCGAAATAACTCCAGATCCAATCAATTCATCACCAATATACCAAGCCGCAAATTGTCCAGGTGTGATTCCTTTCTGTTTTGCATCGAATAAGATGTAAAATCCACTTTCCTTTTGAATTATTGTTGCCTTCTTTAATTTTTGTCTGTACCTGATTCTAACGAAACAAGGAAGATCTTCTCCATTATTGATCTTATAATTCAAGTTAAGCCAATGAACATCTTGATTTTCAATTTTTAATGCAATTCTATTTAATCCAGGGTGTAGGTCTGTTTGACCTGAATAAACCACATTTTTCTCTGTGTCTATTCCAATTACAAAAGACGGTTCTGGTCGACCACCGATGTGTAATCCTTTTCTTTGTCCTATGGTATAAAAATGCGCGCCTTGATGCTCTGCAACAACTTTCCCCATTTCTGGAGCGTATTCAAAAGGCACCGTTAAATGTTCTACATTCTTTATTGAAACAGGAATGGAGTCGTAGTTTTTGAATTCATCAAGTGAAGTGGGGATTTCGATTACGTCTCCTTTGATTGATTTTAATTTCTGTTGCAAGAACTGCGGTAAGCTTATTTTACCAACAAAACAAAGTCCTTGAGAGTCTTTTTTATCGGCCGTAACTAATCCCATTTGCGTTGCAATAGCGCGAACTTCAGATTTTTGTAATTCTCCAATTGGGAAGAGCGCTTTACTTAATTGTTCCTGGTTGAGTTGGCATAAGAAATAAGATTGGTCTTTATTGTCATCTTTTCCTGCTAATAAACCAAAAGTACCGTCTTTGTGCTCGGTTCTCCTGCAATAATGACCTGTCGCTACATAATCCGCTCCAAGTTCAAGAGCAGCCTTTAAAAATGAATCAAACTTGATCTCACGGTTGCACAGAATATCTGGATTTGGTGTGCGTCCAATCTCATATTCGCTGAACATATAGTCAACAATGCGCTCTTTGTATTCTGCGCTTAAGTCAATCACTTGGAAAGGGATACCTAACTGTTGGGCTATTAACAACGCATCGTTTGAGTCGTCTATCCATGGACAATCATCTGATAATGTGACGCTTTCGTCGTGCCAATTGCGCATAAACATACCGATTACTTCATATCCTTGTTGGATAAGTAAGTGTGCCGCGACACTTGAATCAACGCCTCCAGAAAGACCAACTACAACTCTTTTCATTTGTTACAAAATTACGTAAAATTGAAATTTAAAACAATTTACAAATGTTACATTATAAATGTTACAAATGTAAATTAATGTTTTAACGTTATATAACACATGCGTCTAACCATTTTTGGAATCTTTTTTGCTAAATTCGTTTCAATGAAAAAAATCCTAGTCTTATTTTCTTTGTTCAGTTTAATTTCCTTTGAAGGTTTCTCACAGAAATGCGATAAAGTTTTATTTACAGGTAAAGTAATTGATTCAACAAGTCTTCAAAGCTTTTATAATTTGATGATTGTAAATCGAAGAACTGGTCAAGGAGTTTTCGGTCAGCCAAATGGTTCATTTTCTTTGTATGTATCAAATGGCGATAGTATTTCTATTTCTGTTACAGGTTATTTTGTTGTGAATTTTAAAGTAGAAGCGGATGTAGATTGCCAATTTAGAAGAAAAGTCTATTTAAATCCTAAACTAAGAAATCTTCAAGAAGTTATGGTTCGACCGTTAAAAACCCTGGAGCAAATTAAAGAAGAAAGAGAAGATCTGGCTATGCGTGACACGAGAATGGTTACAGGTATCGAAATGTTACAGAGTCCAATAACAGCGCTTTATCAAGCATTTTCTAAAAAGGAACAAAATAAACGATGGATTGAAGAGCAAAAATACAAGGATGATCAGCGAAAGATTGTTCAAGAATTGTTGAGACTTTATGTCTCTTATGATATTATCGATTTGAGTGAAGAAGAATTCGATCAATTCATTTCCTTTTTGAATGTGAATGAAACATTCTTGAAGACAGCAACTGAAATGGAGCTAATCACTTTTATTCAAGATAAATTTGACCATTTTAAAATCGTAGGGCAATTGCAGGCTGTGGAAAAGCCTGAATGGCGAAAAAGCTTAAAAACTGACCTAAATAAAGCGATTAAGGAAATGTTGAACTTATACATCTCAAATCATGTAATTGAACTTCCAATCGTTGAAATTGAGCATTTTATAACATTTATGAATCTAGATGCTAATTTCCTTAATAGCCATACTGATGAAGATGTGTTTAATTTTGTTTATGCTAAATATTCTGATTTCATTGCCTTCTACAATATTGATGTTCGACTTGTTAATGTGAATTATAACTTAACAGAAGCAGATAATGAAGATTGGAAATGGGATTTGAAACACAAAAACTTCAAAACAGCAACGCTGACTCTCGTAAAAATGTTCAACGCACATCATGTTATTCAACTGAATGAAGAAGAGTTTTCCAAATTCATCACGTTCATGAATCTAAAAGAATCATTTTTAACTTCTGCAACCAATGAGGAATTGATTCAGTTCGTTAGAGGAAAGTATTTCAAGTATTTGGATTTCTATAGAAGGTAAACCTTTGATTTTTAAAAAAAAATAGATAAAATATTATTTTTATTCTTTATTCAATTCATCTACTTTTTTTTGTCGTTGCATCGGGTTTTCTTCAGTTTTCTTTTGTTTAAACAAATCATATCGTGTAGGTTGAACAATTCTCGGCCAATTATTGTTGCTAAAGTCGGTGTCTGCTGTCTCTAAGAATGGATCTAAACGGAAAGAAATAACTTCTTTATCCAGAATGAATACACGAGAAACTTTGTCTTGGTATTGCACCCATATTTCAGCTGGAATACGAAATACTTCGGTAGTATTATCAGCATATGTAGCTTCAATGATTAAGGGCATCACCAATCCTCCAATATTTGAGAATGACAATTCGTAAAATTGTTTATTTGAATTCAATAGTTTTTTATCCTCATCTGTTAATTTATTTTTGAATTCTACATATTCCTTCATATCTAAAGCATCAATCAAATAGATGTTTTGCTTTGCATAAAAGTCGTCAATTGTTGAATCTGCTTCATTGATAGTTTGTTTAATCAACTCCTTATTACGTGTATCACCAATAAATTTATCTTTTGCTTTTTCTTGCGATTCTTTAACCGGTTTTTCAATCTCGGGATTCATCGTGTTTAATTGAAACCACTTCACTTGATCCAAAGAGATGTCAACATTGTCGGTAGAGTAGAACCAACCTCTCCAAAACCAATCTAAATCTACTGCTGAAGCGTCTTCCATCGTTCTGAAAAAATCAGCTGGTGTTGGATGTTTAAATTTCCAGCGTTCACAATACATTTTAAAAGAATAGTCGAATAATTCTCGACCCATAACAGTTTCGCGCAAAATATTCAATGCTGTAGCCGGTTTGCCATATGCATTATTTCCAAATTGTAAAATTGATTCTGAATTCGTCATAATTGGTGAAATATTCTTTTTATCACCTCTCATGTAATCAGCGATTAAATAGGCTGGACCTCGTCGAGAAGGGTATGCTCTTTCCCATTCTTGTTCCGTTAGAAATTGTACAAAAGTGTTCAAGCCTTCATCCATCCAAGTCCATTGACGCTCATCCGAATTGATAATCATTGGAAAGAAATTGTGTCCAACTTCATGAATGATAACACCCCACATTCCGTATTTGGTATCTTCTGAGTAGGTACCATCTTCTTCTGGTCGACCACCATTAAAGCAAATCATTGGGTATTCCATTCCAATCCATTTCGAATGAACAGATATCGCAACTGGATAGGGATAATCAACGGTGTATTTCGAATAGGTTTTTATAGTATGTGCTACTAGTTTGGTTGAATATCTTTCCCATAATGGATTCCCTTCTTTCGGATAGTAAGACATTGCCAATACTGTTTTTCCTCCAACTTTAACAGCTTGTGCATCCCAAATAAATTTACGTGAAGTAGCGAAGGCGAAATCCCTCACATTCAACGCTTTAAAGTTCCATGTTTTAGTTCCTTTTTCGCGGTTTATTTCTTTTTTTTCTGCTTCGGATTGCGTTACAATTAGAATTGGTGAATCAGAAAGTTTGGCTTGTTCAAAACGCTTTCTTTGTTCCGAAGTTAATACAGAACTACCATTTTGTAATTCTCCAGTAGCACCTACAATGTGATCTGAAGGAACAGTAATGGACACATCATAATCTCCAAAAGGCAACGTGAATTCTCCACTTCCTAAAAATTGTTTGTTTTGCCAACCAGTTACATCATTATACACACACATTCTTGGGAAAAATTGCGCAATAGTATACAAGTAATTATCGTCTTTTTCAAAATGTTCGTATCCGGAACGTCCGCCAACAGCCATTCTATCATTCACATTGTACCACCATTTTACTTTAAATGAAATACTTGAATTAGGAAGAAGTGGCTTTTCTAAATTGATCCGCAGCATTGTTTTGTTGATCGAATAACTCAATTTTTGGCCTGAAGTAGAGGTGATAGCATCAATTTTAAACCCACCATCATAATAAAAAAGTTTCTTTTTTATATCTCCAATATTTTTAAAATCTTCCATCTTTTCGATATCAATCAATTTTGAATCTGCATTAACATCGTAGATATTTTGATCGAGTTGAAGCCACAAATATTCCAATTTATCTGGTGAGTTATTGGTATACGTAATTGTTTCTTCACCAGTTAATTTCTGCGAATCATCATCTATCGTTAAAGCAATTTTATAATCTGCTTTTTGCTGGTAATAGTTATGCCCTGGAGCTCCACCAGCCGTTCTGTATTCGTTTGGAGTAGGTAGTTCTTGGTCAAGTTGAGCAAATTTAGATTGTGAATTTGCAATGATTGGGAGGCACCCTATAAAGATAATAGCTATTTTTTTCATACTTAATTTAGTTCAATCAATTGTGTTTTTTTGGAGGAAAGAAAGTCAATTGTCCTTTTTTCATTTCTCGTTATAAGGTACAATTTGTTCTGTTGATTTGGATATTGATCCATTAATAGATCGAAAGTTATTTTAATCGACTTTAGAGGTTGATAGACATCTATGCTTAAATAAAACTCAGCCGTTCCAGTTAGATTTGTTTCAAATCCGTCAAGTCTTAATTGACCTAAAGTGCGTTTTTGATTCTTGTTACTATAATCAGTATTAATTCCTTCTATGAGGATGAAGTGTTTAATTATCTCTTCTTCAATTAATTGCATTTTCAAAGAATCGCTTTTATTTTTATTTAAATCTCCTTGAATAATACCTTTTTGTTGCAAATAAAATTCAAAATCATGGGTTGAAACTGTTAATGTTGCTTCAATTCGACTATTCATTTCATCGTATTCTACCTCTGCGAATGCAAAATAAAATTCATGGGCAGTTGAAATATTCGCACATAATAAAGAAAAAATAAAAAGGAGAGTCTTCATTTAGTTTTAACAGTTGAAACAAACTTAACAAAATTAAGTGGACGTTGTTCACTGCCTAAGTTACAGAATAGTAATTTTGTAAAAAAAATAAAATGATAATCGGTATTGTAGGCTACGGAAACCTTGGTTTTTCGTTGTTGAATGGAGCAAAGTGCCTTTAGTTCAGCATTGATTAAAGTGATCGTGACGTCGTATGAGAAAATTGAGAAGGAATAGGCATCTCGAATGACGCTCGGTGTCCTATTTCGAATGTTTTTAGACAAGCATTCAATGGCATATTTCTTAGTGAAGTTATTAAATTACACCTCTGAAACGCAATGAAATCAGACTTTCTACGTAATATAGCGAATTTGCTTTATTGTAATATTTAAAACAGAAAAACACATTTATTTAAACAATAATTTACAATTAACACCCATGAAAACCACAATTGAAAGCAGCAATTACCCATTAACATTAGAATAAGAACTTACAATTCTAGATTTTATCGAAAGAATCAACCAATATCCTTCTATTTAAATGAAAGTCAAAACGACAAGTACGCGTCTAGTTGATGATTCTGGGGAGTTAATAGTCTATCTCTATCCTCCAACTCTAATATCTAATCTAATCTATATTTATTTCTTTCTACTATTCTTTTGCTCTTGTTGCAACTTTTGCATTTGTTCTAAGCGCTCTTGGAATTTAGATTTTTTCTTTTCTTTTCCTGCTCCAGAACTTGCAGCTTTTCTATCAGCCATTTTTTGTTTCAATTTCTCTTCATCCACAAAGAATTGCTTGATCATTACCATTATTAGGATTGACACGAGCGTTGAGATGAAGTAATAATAACTCAAACCTGACGAATAATTATTGAAGAAGAAAATCATCATGAAAGGGAATATGTACATAATCACCTTCATATTTGGCATTCCAGGTTGTTGTGGTTGCTGCATGTTTCCACTATTCAAATAAGTGTATACAAGCGTTGTTCCAGCCATTAAAAGTGTAAATAAACTCATGTGATCGCCATATGGCCAGATATTAAAACCAAAATCCCAAATTGAATCATAAGATGATAAATCTTCTGCCCATAAAAATGGTTTTTGACGTAATTCAAATGCTGATGGGAAGAATCGGAATACAGCTAAAAGAATTGGCATTTGAATCAACATTGGAACGCAGCCGGCTAGGGGACTAGCGCCAGATTCACGGTACAAAGTCATCATTTCCATTTGTTTCTTCGTAGCATCTGCTTTATTTGGATATTTTGCTGCTAATTCATCTACTTCTGGCTTCAAGATTCTCATCTTTGCAGAAGAAACAAACATTTTCCATTGAATTGGCATTAAAACAAATTTCAAAATCAATGTCAACATTAAAATTGCAATTCCTAAGCCCATTCCTGTGCTAGCAAGGAAGTTGAACAATGGTTGAACTGCATATAAATTAATCCAACGGAATAAGCCCCACCCAAAATTCAAAACATCGTCATAATTTTGATCGTAAGATTTTAAAGTTTCATAATCATTTGGACCAAAAAACCAATTCATTTTCACAGTTGTGTTATCAGAATCATCAATATCTAAATTTGCTTTGGTAGAGAAATCTTTCAAATGTGTCCATTCACGAATGTTTCCTTCTTGGTATTGCTTGATTTTCAAGCTTGTGCCATTTTTAGCGAATCCATTTTCAGGACGTAAAAACATCGAAAAGTAACTTTGTTTGTAAGAGATCCATTCGATTTTATCTTCTGCAACTTGATCATCATCACCCATTTCTGACAAATAATCAAATCCTTCATTTTCATAATTAAAACAAACGGTAGAAACTCTTCTTTGTTCACTGAACAAGCGTTCTGTTTTCTTAAATGCTGTTTCCCAGTTGAATTGTATACTTTTCGGGTTTACTTTACCTCCAAATCCATCGATATTAATTGCATAGTCAATATCGTAAGCGTCTTTCTTTAGGTTGTAAACATTAGCTATTTTTTGACCATCACCTAAATCCAATTCAAAAGTTATCGCATTTTTAGTTTGGCTTTTAACCGTAAAAATGTAATTCCCAGTTTTGATTTTTTTCCCATTTAACGGGAAAACCAATTCGTTAACTGCATCGCCATCACTAAATAGCAATAGGGGAGTGATTTTCTCATTCTTATCCTTTTTCTGCTTTTTCGTTTTCTTAGCGTAGTCTTTGTAAGATTCGAACTCCTTTAAGTAAACTGCCGCAACTTTACCACCTTTCGTAGAGAAATCAATGATTAATTTTTCATTCTCTAATCGAATTAATTCTCCCTTTTCCGCAGCTGACGGCATCTGATTTTTAACATTAGATTCAGCGATTACTGTATCCTTTTTAGTAACAGAATTAACAAAAACTAAACCTTTGTCAGTTGAAATTTGCTTTCCATTCGCATCGTTCTTTGGTTTTAATTGGTTTACAACAACTGACTTCTTATTTTCAATAACAGTAGCTTTTTTCTCTGCTTTTTCAGTTTCCTTTTCTTTTTTATCAATCATCGCAGCTTCTTCTTGTTGCTGCTTTAATTCTTTATCCGAAGGTTGATTTACAATTGTAAAAACTGAAAGAATCAGTCCAATAATTACAAGTCCAATAATCGTTTTTTTATCCATCTTATTTTGTTTTGTTGTCTAATGTTGCTTTTATAAATGCCACAAATAGAGGATGTGGATTAGCAACGGTACTTTTATATTCTGGGTGAAATTGAACCCCAACAAACCAAGGGTGGTTTTCAATTTCAACAACTTCAACTAGTCCTGTTTCAGGATTTTTTCCAGTTGGAATCATTCCAGCATTTTCATATTCTTTTAAATAGTCATTGTTGAACTCATAACGGTGTCTGTGACGTTCTGAAATTCTATCTGTATTGTATGCTGTTGCAACTTTAGAACCTGGTTTTAATTGACATTTGTACGCACCAAGTCTCATTGTTCCACCCATATTTGAAATGGATTTTTGTTCTTCCATCATACTGATAACGGGATAATTGCTATCCTCAGCAATCTCAGTTGTATGCGCATCTGAATGTCCTAAGACGTGACGTGCAAATTCAATAACCGCGCATTGCATTCCGAGGCAGATTCCAAAAAATGGGATTTTATTTTCACGGGCATAACGAACTGCTTCAATTTTTCCAGAAATCCCTCTTGATCCAAATCCTGGCGCTACAAGAATTCCATCAAGATCTTTAAGTTCTTCTTCTATATTTGATTTTGTCAGTTTTTCTGAATGAATCCATTTAACATTAACGCGTGTTTCATTTGCAACGCCAGCATGAATAATAGCTTCACTAATGGATTTATAAGAATCCTTTAATTCAACATATTTACCAATCAATGCAATATTAACGTCAGATTTTGGATTTTTTAATCTGTCCAAAAAGTTTTTCCAATTATCTAGTTTAGGTGTCGATTTTGAAGAAAGTCCTAGTTTTTCAAGTACAACTTTATCCAATTCTTCTGTTTGCATTAATAAAGGAACATCATATATTGAATCAGCGTCTCGCGCTTCAATAACAGCGTTCATGCTAACATTGCAGAACTTCGCGATTTTCTTTCTTAACGTTAAATCTAATTCATGTTCTGTTCTACAGCATAAAATATCTGGCTGAACGCCTAATTCTAATAATTGCTTTACAGAATGTTGAGTTGGCTTCGTTTTTAATTCTCCAGCAGCAGCTAAATAGGGAACAAGGGTTAAATGAATTACAATACAATCGTTTTCAAATTCCCATAACATTTGTCGAACTGCTTCAACATAAGGTAGTGATTCAATATCACCTACTGTTCCACCGATTTCTGTAATTACAATATCATAGGTTCCTTTTTTACCAAGAATTTGAATTCTATCCTTGATTTCGTCGGTGATATGAGGAATTACTTGAACTGTTTTACCTAAAAACTCACCTCGACGCTCTTTTTCAATAACTGCTTGGTAAATTCTTCCGGTAGTAACATTATTCGCTTGAGAAGTAGGGACATTCAAGAAACGCTCATAATGACCAAGGTCTAAATCTGTTTCAGCGCCATCATCCGTCACGAAACATTCACCATGCTCATAGGGATTCAATGTTCCTGGATCAATATTAATATAAGGATCTAATTTTTGAATGGTTGTTGAATAACCTCTAGCTTGAAGTAATTTTGCTAGAGACGCTGCAATAATCCCTTTTCCCAGTGAAGATGTTACTCCTCCTGTTACAAATACGTATTTTGTTGAATTTGACATGTATATTTGAAATGTAACTACGGGTGGCAAAGTTAGCAGATTCCTTCTAATTTGGAAGATTTATTTAGCAAGAGAATAAAAATAATATCAACAAATAGCCAACAATCGTTAATTTGACCAATTTTCATTGATTCCAAGTTGGTAATAAAACTTACTTTTCCTCACCAACGAATCTTCAAAAACAGGACAGCCAAAATGATCTAGACGAGGATAATGTGGGGTTTTTCGTTCGATTTTTTTTGGTAAAAAAATCAAATCATGCATGAGCCTGTTTTGAAATGCGTGACGAATTTTCTCACTGTCAACGCCAATTCTCGTGTTCGCAAATTGTCCATAACCTAAATTAAAGGAAATCCCTCCATACAAAATACCATGACTTGTTTTGCCATATGGTAAATTTTCCAATTCTCTATAGCCACTTGGACATTTATCAAAACCTTCTTTGTTCCAGATGGAATTTGCAGTTTCTCCTGTCCAAATATTTAAACCCGTAGTGATTTTAAAATCTTTCAATCTGTAATTCATTGTTAAATGCCCTGTTCTGAAACGATCTTTTCCTTGCCCGCCAAAAATATCGTTTTCAAATAAAAGCGAAAAAGATTTCAAATGAACAGCCCAACCACCCGATAATTGGCTTGTTTTTGCATTGTCGAAATACCAGATATAATTATAGCCAAGTCCATAATTGTAATTCGAATTATGCAGCAACCCGTTCGATTGAAAATCTGGAGTCATTTCTTTTTTACCACCTAATAGAATCAAGCCTAAACTATTTCTTGATTCCCAAAAATTCTTTCTCTTACCATAGCTTGTTAAATTGAAGGTAAAAGCTGAGCCAGCATTGATTTGATAGAAGTAATCGTGATAATAGCTATTGAATAAAATCCCAACGTTATTGACATGCGTTCCAACATTGAATAAAATTCCAATTGACATTCCAACTTTTTCTGCTTTGAAAGTTTGTTCAAATGAAGAAAAAGGGGTTAAAAACAATAAAAGAAATATTTTTTTCACAGCGTAAAGATGTCAAAAAACATTCCAAAACGATATACTTCCAAAAAACAGCTAACATTTACCAATCGTAAATAAAATAACTGTTTTTCGTCGGAAGACCTTATTTTTGTTTCATGTCAACAAGTAAAAGACTTTATTGGATTGCTCAGTTCATCGGTTGGACTTCCTATGTATCGTTAATTTTTCTTGCAAGTTACGCTGATGACCCGAAACAAATAGACGTCATTTTTATCACGAATATTTTAAGCCTTATATTTTTCGGAATTCTTTGGACACATTTAATGCGAATTTCCTTCTTTAAGCTAGAATGGTTAGATTTGAGGTTAGCACCTTTAATTCCAAGGGTATTAGTTGGTTCACTGATTTGCTCCATTTTAATTGCGGCTACAACAACATCATTATCCCTGTTGATTGATAGTAAAGAAAAAGAAAGTCTGACTCCGTTAAATACCATTATCAATGTTTTTGCTGTTCTCGTATTGATTTTGTTCTGGAATTCGATCTATTTTACTTTTCATTTCTTTCAAAAATCTAGAAAACAAGAGTTGAATAATTTAAGTTTGGAATCAAGTAGGAATGAGATTGAACTAAAAAATCTTCGGTCACAATTAAATCCGCATTTTCTTTTTAATTCATTGAATAGCATCCGAGCGTTGATTGATATTGAGCCTTCTAAGGCAAAAGTTTCAGTTACGACATTGTCTAATTTATTAAGGAAATCACTTATTTTAGGGAGAGAAAACCTTGTTAGGCTTGACGAAGAAATTGAAATGGTTTCAAATTACCTTGAGTTGGAAAAGATAAGATTCGAGGAGCG
>Ga0209190_1000691_pt1 | contig 24445 bp, 26 predicted proteins | sample M_140205_XF_Meta_FD_187315 | JGI IMG/M metagenome (GOLD analysis project Ga0209190, IMG submission 187315) | Freshwater microbial communities from Lake Montjoie, Canada to study carbon cycling - M_140205_XF_MetaG (SPAdes) (version 2) | ecosystem: Environmental > Aquatic > Freshwater > Lake... | reverse complement strand
CCGAGCCAACTCCCGAGGTCAAGCCAGAGCCTACCCCCACGGAAGAGGCGACAGCCATGGACTGGCTTCTTCAGCACCCAGAGTTAAAACCCAAAACAGTTATGCTGCTTGAGAGCCGCGAATTTCTCATCGTGCTCAATGGCCGATCCGTTGGAAAAACTGCAGTAGCAGCCGGCACCGCCGGAAAGCTACTTTCATGGACGGACCACACTGTGACTGCTGAGTTCGCGGCTTCTCCGCGTCAGCTGCCCGATACCGCGACCGATTTTGTGCAGCAGGTCGTGCGCCTTCACCGCGAGCAGAAAGACGTTCAGCACTTGGTGACTGGCCCGTCGACAGACAATACAGCAAGCTCTACCGGTCTTGATGAGCCCGCGAAACCTTCTCCTAGCGAAACGCCAATTCCACTTGATTTGCACAGCGAAGTCCCCGCTTTAAAACTGGCAGCATACCTCAAAGCGCACCGATCAGATTTTGACAACTTGGTCGGCACCAGCATCAAAGTAACTGGCGTGGTCGAAGATATAAAAGTGGATGGCAGCGTTGGCCAGATGGCAACGGCAGAGATTTCGCTTAAAACTCAACCAGATCTCCCACGAATAAGGCTTTTTGTCCGTGCTGTCGAATTCATGAAAGACTCGTCTGGAGATCGTTTCGAGATGCGTGTTCAGAACGAAACGCTTGAGGGACGATTCCGCGACACTCGCCAGTCATACCGCAGCTATTACTACTGGTATTACTACAATGGCTATTGGAGCTCGCGCGCGGCATCGACGGAATGGGTTCCAATAATTTCAGTCGGACAGCCATTGATTGCCACTGGGGCGCTAAGCAAGTTCCACATCAATGTCGACTTGCGGGGCGCAAAGATTGACAAGGGCAGGTAATCGTACTCAACCGCCCATCGATCAAAGTATCGGCACCGCCGGTTCGGCGCCGATGGTGCCGAGCAGGGAGTCGACGTAGGCTGCATCGCGTACTTCTTTCAGGCGGGCAAGAGCGGAGGCCAGCCGCTGTCCTACCCCGAGGCGGTCCGCCTCGGCGGCATAGTTGGGGTTCTTGAGGAATTTCTCAAGGTAGGCCGCATGGCGGTTCCACAACCGCTCGTCGACGCGCTGCTTGGCCTCGAGCCGCGCGCGATACCAATCGCTGGCCAGCACACTCTTGCGGGTGAACATGGCGCGGACCTCCTGGTCGGCGAGACTTTTGCCCTCGTAGTGATCGTCGCGCATGATGTGGAGGAGCGCGTGCAACGGCGGACAGGCCCAAGCGATGCTTCCGTCGTTGAAGTAGTGTGCCGCCACGCGTTTCTGGGTGACGATGATGTTGTCCATCCCCTCAACGAACAGATGGACGCCCTGCAACTCAGGCCGCAGCATTTCGTCGGTCAGTACGACGTGGGGATGGTTGAAGACGCGGCCGAAGAACGTGTTGACGAATTTTTTCGTAATACGGCTGCCGAGGCGAGCGGCGAGGATCGGACGACCATCGTGATCGAAATCTTCCAGCGGCTCGAGATAACCGTGGTTGCGCAGGAAGTCCGGCGACCTCTCCTCCACACTCATCCGGCACCAGACCTCGGGAACAAGCAGGCTGATGTCGTGGTCGACTCGCGCATGCGGCCCGACGTAGCCGGCGGCAGTGACAAAGCCGTCATACCCGCTGATCGCGTAGGAGACGAAGGCGGAGTTGAGATCGTAGATCGGAGGCAGGGCGTTGAAAGGTCCTTTGGTCAGCGCCCCCTCCGAGCCAGCTCCCGTGGTGGACGGCGACTTGCCGGTCATGCTGCAGATGAACTCCATGAAAAGCTCGGGCAGTTCCATGTGGTGGATCGGATTATAAACCGCGAGGGAGCGGACATCCGCGCCGCGATCGGGTGGATTGTTGCGCCGCCCGGCCAGCACCGCGTTGACCGGCGTCAGCACCGGCTGCTCGTGGCTCAGGCCGCGCGCCAGGCGGATCCCCATCTCCGAGAGATGGCGCCCGCGCGGATCGAGCAGGTCCGGGCGAACTTGGAGGTAGCGCGGATTTTTTGTCGGCCGGCCCTCAACGAGGCGCGGGTTGGCATTGGAAACAAAGAACGCCGGGGTGCCAGCCTCGACGTATCCGGCGATCATTTTCTGCATGGGCCGCGTGTATTCGAAGTAGCCGATGGCATCCTCGAGAATCACGCGGGCTTCGGCGACGGAGAGCGGTTGGTAATTGGAAAAAAAGTTTCCACCGTGCGCGAAGTCCAGTTCGGTCAGTTTGTCATAGCCGCGATGGATAGCATCGTCGGGGCGCTGGAAAAGACGGTATTCGCAGTTATGGACAAACTTGACGCTCGGAAGATGAGCGGTCTGGGCATCGAGCAAGGCGGCGACGCGCGCTCGTGGCATGACCGTCGAGGCCGTGATGTCGTCCTCCATCTGGATCTTGAACGCGGGGAAGAAATCCTTGCGCAACCCGAAGGTGCGCCAAGAGTCGCGGGCATCGAAGCCCACGCGCAGGAAATTGGCCACCAGCTTGCGGGTGAGAAAGCGCAGTTCGTTGGCAGGCATGCCATTGACCGTGTCGACACTGAAGTTCTCGCGCCAGTGCTCCCCCCACTCCGGGCGGTAAAAACGTTTGAGCACGAAGACCAGCTCCTTGATGTGCTGCGGGATGGTCTCGAGCCATGCATTGTAAGGCGCGTTGAAGGCGGGTGACGGGGTGAGCAGCTTGATGACCGAACCGAGCGAGCGGCGTGGGCTGAGCACCAAGCGATGGTCCTGACCTCGCCGCGCGGGATCCTCATAGCGGTCCGCGTAGTCGTGGCGGAGGAGCTCATCCACGCGATCGAAGTCCTCGCGGAAGTTGGCCACAAAGATCGGCCCCTGCAGGATGGCGTCGGAGATCGGTTTGGAAATCTCCGATTTTCCGCCGCCGGAAACGGTGCAGGGTTTGTGGCAAAGCGTGCCCTCGGCATTGGTGCCGACGAGCCTCCAAGCGCGGCCGCTGGCAGGCTTCTCCATGTGGATCTTGTAGCCACAGGGCAGCACGTAATGGTGACCGAAGCGCAGCGGGATCTCCTTGGGCCCGTCGGGCGAATCCCAAGACACTTTTTGCGCGAGGAGTTGGAAACGTGCGTTTTCCGGAACGTAAAAAATGTCGGGATAGGCGCGGTCAACGGCGTAGCCGTCCGCATGCCGCTGCACTGTCTCACCCAGCAGATCCATCGCCGCATCGAACGATCGCAACATAGGGAGAGGGAGGTCCTCCACCTCGATCTGCTCGGCGAGGTCGTAACTGGGGAAGATGAGCGCCCCTCCGGCGTGCTCCTCCTCGGCATTACCGAAAAGATTGGCCGCCATGCTGATCTGCGTTTTGACCTCCTTCTTGCAATAGCCGAAGTAATTGTCCGAGATGACGGTGACCACGAGACCGTTCTCGTCGCGCGCGGTGATTTTGAAGGCCTTGCCGTCGTTGTAGATTTCGTCAGCCGTCTCCCAGCACATGCCATCGCGCTTTTGGCGCTCCGTCGCGTTCTCCCACTTGGGCAAGCCGAGTTGCTCCTTGGTCAGCGTGTTGTTGAGATGCGGGGCGAGGATGACGCAACCGGTGTGGCCGGTCCAATGCTCCGCGTCGAGTCCCGCGTCGTTTTCCGGAAGATTCGGATCCCCGGCATTGCCAAAGATGCTCTCGACGAAGTCGAGATTGCAGACGAGTCCGCCCGGGACGAAGAACCGGATCTCCATGCTTTTTTCCGGCGATACTCCCGGCACCGCGGGACTAACGACGGGACGCAGCAACAGCGAAACAAAGCACTCGGCTGGGCGCGGGAGCGTGGAAGTGAATGGCAGGCGCCGCAGTTCCGGAGGCGGACAGAGGGCTGCTGCGAGCAACCGCCCGAACACCCCCTTTGGCACGGACTTCTTGTCGTCCGGCACAGGCAGGCCGCCCTCGGTCAGATGAAAAATTCCCTCCGTGGTGCGCCGGTCGCTGCGCGGATTGTGCAGCACACCCTGCCGGACCCGGTAGGAATGGATGATGTCCGAGGAAAATTCATCGCGGTCGGGCGGCAGCGAAAGCAGACGGGCGAGTCCGTGCCGATCGAGGACGAAGGTCTGGGTCGGCAGGCGCGGCACTTCCACGGCATCCTGCAGATAATCGTAAAGAAAGTTCTGGATGCGGTGATCGACCGGGCACAGGTGCTTGGCCAGCAGGCGGTCCTTCTCGCGGTTGAGAGCCATGAGCCCCCCGACGAGGTCGGCAAACTCCGGGTCGAGCTGGATCGGAAAAGTCGGGCAGCCGAGGTCGCGCAGTTTGAGGTTCGCGTAATAAATGCGCCGGCGCAATGTCTCCGGGTCATCCCCGCCGCCCGGCGTACCGCGGAGGACTCCGATTTTTTTAATCTGCTCGAGATTGGTCATGGTATACGCAAAAAGCGAAGCAGGTTTAGTGCCATGCCAGCCTGCGCGCAAGCCGCGCCGGAGGATAAAGTCGCGAGGAGGGACAACGCGGTTGACTTTGGTCCACCGGACGCCTTGTCATCGCGCATGGGAGAGCATCTGCCTGCGCCGACCGGGGCCACGGAGAAACTGCGGGCCATGAGCATGTCAGTCGTGGCTGGCCTCTTCCTGCTTGGGTTAAAAGCCGGGGCCTACTGGTGGACCGGTTCCACCGCGATCCTCAGCGACCTTGGGGAAAGTCTGGCCCATATGGCCGCCGTGGGATTTGCCGCCTACAGCCTCTGGCTGAGCCTGCAGCCCGCCGATACGAATCACCTCTACGGCCATGCCAAGATCGGATTCTTTTCGGCCGGCTTCGAGGGAGCGATGATCATGGCTGCGGCCATCTACATTCTTTACGAAGCATGGGCGGCTGCATGGCAGGGACCGCGATTGGATCACATCCCGATCGGCTTGGCCCTGACCGCGGGCGCTGCCGTGCTCAACGGCGCACTCGGCTGGCATCTGGTACGCACCGGCCGGCTCCGCGGCTCGATCATTCTCGAAGCGAACGGCCACCACGTTCTGACCGACTGTTGGACCAGCCTCGGCGTGTTGATCGCGCTGGGTTTGGTCCTGCTCACCGGATGGCTTTATTGGGATCCGCTATTCGCTGCGGCGGCCGCGATCAACATTCTCGTCGCAGGGTTCCGTTTGATCCGGCGCAGCGTGAGCGGACTGATGGATGCGGCCGACCCGGAAATGCACGAACTGATCGAACGGGTTGTTTCCGACGAGACCAGCCGCCGTGGCATCTCGCACCACAACCTCCGCCACCGCAATGTCGGTGACGCTCATCTCGTCGAACTGCATCTGGTTTTTCCCGCCAATGAGCTCCTGCGCGATGCCCACCGCATCGCCACCGAGATCGAGGAAGCGGTGGAGGCAAAAATCCAGCCCGCCGGGCATGTCATCACGCACCTCGAGTGCGAGGGCGACCATGCAGGCGGACGCCGGGGCTAACCGCTGCTGGCGGGTGCGCTGCGCAGGGAGAGATATTCGCGGGACAGGCGGACGTAGCGCAACGCCCAGACTTTGATTTCATCCTGCTCCTCCGGCGAGAGCGGGCGGACGATCTTGGCCGGGGTTCCGAGCACGAGCGAGCCGGGAGGAATCTCCATGCCCTGTTTGACCGTGGCGTTCGCGCCGACGATCGACCGGGAGCCAACGCGGGCACCATCCAGAATGATGGAGCCCATGCCGACGAGAACCTCGTCCTCGATCGTGCAGGCGTGGACGATTGCCTTGTGACCAACCGTGACCAGCTTGCCGATGAGCGCTGGCAAATTGTCGGCCACGTGGATAACCGCCCCGTCCTGCACATTCGACTGCGCGCCGACCACGATGGGAGCAACGTCACCGCGCAGGACGGCCTGATGCCAAACACTGGCCTCCGAACCGACCTCGACATTAGCCACGATGGTCGCGTCCGCCGCGACGTACGCGTCGGGCGCGATACGAGGAGCTGTTCTGATATTTTTTGCGATGGCTCGGGCGAAATCGTCCATGGGCAGGAAAGTTGGCTTGCTCACCCCTTCACTCGGGACGCAGTCAGAGCCCGCGTCAAACGAAAACGTATGATTTTTTTGCGGGTCGGACGGGCAATCGCCGTTGACAGGATCGCACCATCGGGGAAAATCTCGCCATTCAGATTCGACAACCAACCGATCGAACCCCCGACACCAAATGAACAAGATCCAACTCATCGAGACGGTCCAAAAAGATCTCAAAGGAACCAAGGCTGAGGCCGAACGCGCGGTCAACGCGGTGATCAACGGAATTAAGACGCATCTCAAGAAAAACCGTTGCATGCAACTCGTGGGCTTCGGCACTTTCAAAGTCGTGCACCGCAAAGCGCGCTTGGGCGTGAATCCCAAGACGAAGGAACGCATCCAGATCAAGGCGTCAAAAGCCGTGAAGTTCAGCACAGGCAAAGACCTCAAGAGTCGCCTCTAACCAATTTCCCCCCACACCGAGGAAACCCGTTTCGCCGTGGCGCGAAACGGGTTTCCTTATTTTTTTGGTCGAGCGGGGGGCACAAGTTGCGCATCATGGGCGAACGATGAAAAAAACTATCCGCGTGGCCGTGACAGGAGCGGCCGGTCAAATCGGTTACTCCATACTCCCCCGCATCGCCAGCGGGCAGGTCTTCGGCGAGGACCAGCCTGTTGTGCTGCAGATGATCGAAATCGAACCGGCTCTCCCCGCGCTGCAGGGGGTGGCGATGGAACTGCAGGACGGGGCCTTCCCCCTCCTCGAGGGTATCGAGACCACGGCCGATCTCGACCGCGGATTTGACGGGGTCAACTGGGCCCTCCTCATCGGCAGCGTGCCGCGCAAGGCGGGCATGGAGCGCAAGGATCTCCTCGGCATCAACGGTAAAATTTTCGTGGGACAAGGCCGCGCGATCGAGAAAAACGCCGCGTCCGACGTTCGCATCCTCGTGGTGGGCAACCCCTGCAACACGAATTGCCTCATCGCAATGAACAATGCGCGCGCCATCCCATCCGACCGCTGGTTTGCCATGATGCGTCTGGATGAAAACCGGGCTAAATCGCAACTGGCGCAGAAGGCCGGCGTGCCTTGGCGCGACGTCACCAATACGGCGATCTGGGGCAACCACTCCAACACCCAGTTTCCCGATTTCTTTAACGCCCGCATCGGCGGGAAGCCCGCTCCCGAGGTGATCAAGGACACACCCTGGCTCGAGGGCGATTTCATCAAGACGGTGCAAGAGCGCGGAGCGGCCATCATCCAAGCGCGCGGCCTCTCCTCGGCCTTCTCCGCCGCCCACGCCGCAATCGAGACGGTGCGCAGCCTCAGGCATGATACACCGACAGGCGATTGGCACAGCGTGGCGCTCTGCTCCGATGGATCCTACGGCATCGCCGAGGGATTGATCTGCGGGTTCCCGGTCTCCACTTCGGGTGGACGTGCGACGATCGTACCGGGCGTCCCGATCAATGACTTCGCGAGAGTTCGCATCGACAAATCGGTCGGCGAACTTTCTGAAGAGCGCGTGATGGTCGCGGACCTGCTCCCGAAGTAAGGGTCACGCCGCTGCGCCGACGGACTTCCGCGATTTGCGGCGCGGCTTTTTGCGCAGCGTGATCTCGGATTTATGGAAGGCCAGAATGAACATCGGGGGGATGTTCTTGATGTAATACTCCGCCTCGCAATGCTGGAACATCCTCGCATGGCCCTTCAACTCCATCGAAACCTGATAGACGATGAAAAGGCCGTGGGTCGTCAGGCCGTCATGGACGGAATGCAGGATGGTCTTTTTCGCGGGGGGCTCGATATAGCTGAAGGGGATTCCGGAGATGACGTAGTCCGCGTGAGTCAGGCCGAGTTTGTGCAGTTCATCGCGGAAGAACGCCGCGTCGGACTCGTAGATAAGGACTCGATCGTTGTGGCGGAATTGTTCACGCAGATGCTCGGCGAGATGGGGATCCAGTTCGAAAACCAGCAGGCGGGCCTCGGGATCCATCCGCTTGGCGATCTCGCGCGTGTAGCACCCCTCCCCCCCGCCGAACTCGACGAAAGTCCGGGCTTTGGCGAAGTCCATGTGCCCGAGGATGCGGGCGACCATGCCCTTGGAACTCGGCACGACATAGGCGATCTTCATCGGGTCAGCGAGGAAGCGGCGGAACAGCAGGGAGGCGCTCATGCGGGGCGGCATGCTAGGAGTCCGATGGACAAAGAAGCAAGCCCCAACCCGGAAAGAACTTTCAGAAAAGGCCCGGCGCGAATAAGGCGTGCCTTTTGTGCGGCTTTTTTAGTGGAGGCTTATCAGGTAGGGATAAAATTTCTCCCCCTATCGGGGTTCCGTTGGAAGAATTCCGGTCTCAGTCCGTCGACATGACTCCTCTGATTCCTCAGCTGCATCCTCACGCCCGGCGGGCCGCGGTGCTACCCGGAACTTGCTGCGGGGCGGGTTGGCGCTTTTGACAAATCACCGCGCACCAGCACCCCTCGACTCATGCCGGGCCTGCAGCCGCCCGATGGCGACCGGACAATGCACGCGCCAGGGTGAGTTCGTCCGCATTTTCGAGCCCCCCACCCGCCGGCATGCCTTGGGCCAGACGCGTCAGCCGCAAACCGCGCGGCGCGAGAATCTCCACGAGATAATTGGCCGTGGCCTCACCCTCGACATCGGTGCTCAGGGCAAGGATCACCTCGACAAATTGCCCCCGCTCGATGCGTGCGACCAGCTCACCCAAGCGCAAATCCTCGGGGCCGACATGCTCGAGAGGGGAAAGCCTCCCGCCCAGCGCATGGTAGCGGCCCCGGAAGGCTCCAGACCGCTCCAGCGGCAAAATATCCGTCGCACGCTCCACCACACAAAGCAGCGGTTCGCGGCCGTCGTCGGCGCAGAGTTCGCAGATTTTTTCGATGCTGAAAAATCCGCAGTCGTCGCACTGCACCACTTTACGGCGCGCCACATCGAGAACCTCGCCCAGGGCGGCAGGACGGTCGGCATCTTCCACCAGCCAGAGCGCCATCCGCTCGGCTCCGCGCGGTCCCACGCCCGGCAGACGGCGCAGTTCCCGCACCAGCGCGCGGAAGGGCTCCGGGTAATCGGCGCGCTTCACGATTCGGCCAAAGAGCGGCGGGCGGCCTGACTGCGCAGGGCGAAAACCCGCGCGGCGGCGTCATCACGCTCCCGCGCCAAGGCGGCGAATCCGTTTTCCGCCGTCATCCAATCGCCGCTCCAAAAGGACTCCCAAGCATACTCCCACCGGCGCAAGTCATCCGCCGCCCCCGGGGCGGACTCCCCCCAAGGCCCAGTCACTTCATGAAGCAGCATCCGTGAGCCTTCAAAATCCCACCAAGCGAGGCGGCGGACATGCCATTCATCGGCAAGATCAGCCGCCACGACATCCTCTACGACGACGCCCGCCGCATAGCCACGCGCGGCGGCCGCCATGCGAGCGGCACGACGCAGCGGCGCACCGCTCACCGTCCAACGCGGGCCGATCGGCAGATGCCCCACGCCGCTGACGCATTCGCCCCGGGTGAGCGCCGCGCATCCTCCAGCCTCGTGCACCCACGACCAAAGAGCGTGCACCAGCGCCGCCGAGGGAGCTTCTTGGCCCCACGACCCGAAAACAAAGCGTGCGCCCTCCGCGTCGCAGCGCTCGACGTAGCCGCCGGACTTTTGAAAATGCCGCACCGCGCGGTTGGCGCACTCGGTGAGATCCTTCCAGACTTTTTGGTCATCACCCGCCGATCCGGCCCACAGCACCTCCGCCACGGCGAGCGTGGTGGTGCGCGGAGATTCATCGAGATGGCTCTCGTCGATACGGGAGCGGAGAAACTCGGGGGCGACCCTTGGACCGACCAACGACTGCCAGCGCACCCGGCGCGACCCGAGCGGAGTGAAAGAAAAAAACAGGCCGCACAGGCCGGCAAAAATCGTGGCGGTGACCGGAACAAGCGAGCTGGCCAAGAATCCGTAGAGTCCAGCCAGCCAGATCCCGCTGGCAAGCAGCCAGACGGAGGATAACCAGATGATCACCTTGAGCCAGCGCCGCGGAATATCGACCACGCACCACGCAACCCAGAGGGCCATAATGAAGGCCAAGACCGCTTCGACGCGCGGGTTGACCACCGGCGGTCGCCAGCCCTGCCACGCCGGCATAAACGGCAACCAAAGGAGCGGCAGCGCGAAGGTCACGCCGAGCAGCGCGCAGAGGAGCGCGGCTTTGAGATGCAGGGCCAAAGGTTTATTCATGGTTAGAGCCCCCACGATAGGCGCGGGTGGCAAGTCTGCTCAAGAACTTGTCGGGGAGGCCGCTCGCGGGGAGAAGGTGGTCGGTCACGGACTGAAACTAGGAGGCGAGCAGCCCCGGGCCAATAACCTAGGGAGCCGCCAGTCTTTCCGCCAAGCGGCGATAGCCGTCCCAATAGGGCACGGCCGTGACGGGCGGAGCCTTGAGAAATTGCTGCAATAGCCCTCGCGCGGCCTCCTTCTCGCCGAGCGAAAAGTCTGAGATGCCGGCAAAAAGATAAAGCAGCGCACCGGGGCCCGACGGCGGGTATTTTTTCAGGTCACCGAGTTTCACCGCCGACCCGCGCAGAGCGAAGCCGGCCGCATCGATGAACATATTGGCCAGCGCGCGGTCTTGCGGACGATCCGAAAACAGGCCGGTTAGCTCGATCTTTTTCCATTGCTCCCGCGCCTGCTCTACTTTGCCGCCGAGGGCCAGCGCTGCCGCGAGGTTCGCCTGTGCCCATTGGCCTCTCTCACCGCGGCCATCGGACGCGGCGACTGTCTCCGCAAACAGTTCGCGCGCCTTCTCCCACTCCCCTGCGGCCAGCGCATCCACGCCGGGGGCCAAAGAATTGCCGGAAGCATTAGCAGCGGACGGCTTGAAGGTTTCACGCAGGTTTTTGATCTCGGGCCGGTCGCTGGTGAGCAGGATCCATCCGCCCGCGCCGAGGAGCACAAGCATCGCGATCACCATGATCAGAGTGATGAGGCGCTTGGTGCGGTTCGACTCGAGCTTGACCACCTCGCGCCCAGCGGCACGCGGAAGCCCCGCGCGCTCGAGCACCTTGGACCTCGCGAACTCAAGATGCTCGACCAGCTCCTCATAGGAATCGTAACGGTCTTCCGGGTTTTTCTTCAGCATACGGTCGATCACGGCCGCGGTCTCCGGTGCCACATCCGGGGCAAAGGCCTCGAGGCTCACCGGCTTGTTCTTAATCTGCTTGAGCGCGACGAGGCTCGAGCTCTCCGCTTCGAATGGCGGGCGCCCGGCAATGGCATGAAAGAGCGTGCCACCCAAACTGTAGATGTCGCTGCGAAAATCCTCGCCTTTGTAGTTCAGCCGCTCGGGGGCGATATAGTAAGGCGTACCCCAAATCTCGCCCCGCGCCTCGGCGTCATCCGCCAATACCCGCGCGAGACCGAAGTCGACGATCTTGGCGGTATGCGCATCGGCAAAAAGAATGTTGCCCGGTTTGACATCGCGGTGGATCAAGCCCCTCTCCGCGGCAGCCTCGAGCCCCTGCGCCACCTGAGTGCCGATCTCCAGCATCTGCGCCTCCGACACGCGTGTCTGGATGCCCATGAGATCGTCGAGTGAACCTTTTTCCACCAGTTCCATGGCAAGGTAGAATTGTCCGCCGGCCTCACCGAACGAGTAGACGCGAACCACGTGCGGGTGGTTGACCGAAGCGGTGACGCGCGCCTCCTGCTCGAGTTTGGCCCGCTCGTCATCCCTCGCACTCATCTCGCGCCGCAGAACCTTGAGCGCGACCATGCGCGCGAGCGTGTGGTCGTAGGCTTTGAAGACCGATCCCATTCCTCCCTCGCCGATCAATTCCACCAGTTCGAAATTGTTGAACATCCGCCGCGCCCGCATCCCCTCACCGCAGTGCGGGCAGTAAATCTGCGCAAAAGGCAGTTCGTCAGTCACGTCGATCGCTCCCCCGCAGGAGGGACATGTGTCGATGATTCCGGGGGGCGGGTCGTCCACGAGCGGGATAGTAAAACGAATCCCTGCAACACGGCAAACCTTGCGCGAAGACGCAATCCCGTCCAGCGTTCGTCCATGGAACTGGGGGAGACAAAGACATTATCGGTGGAAGCCGGGGCGGGGCGACTCGACCGCTGGCTGGCGGCGTCTTGTCCGGAACTCAGCCGCGCGCGATGGCAGGAAGCGATCGCCGCCGGTCTTGTGCTGATCAATGGCAACCGCGCGCGCCCGTCGGAACAGCTGAAGTCCGGCGACACGGTCACGGCCCAAGCACCGCCCCCGCGCGAGATTCCGGCCGGGGCAGAACCCGAGAACATTCCCCTTGAAGTACTCTACGAGGACGAAGATCTGCTCTGCCTCAACAAACCTGCGGGGCTCGTGGTGCACCCGGCCACGGGCCACTGGACCGGCACGCTGGTCAATGCGGTGATGCACCACGCGACAAACCTCTCCGAAGGAGCGCACCCGCTGAGGCCCGGCATCGTCCACCGTTTGGACAAAGACACAAGCGGCTGCATTCTGGTCGCGAAAACCGATGCGGCCCATGCCGCGCTGGCGGCGCAGTTCGCCGAACGCACCGCACGAAAAACCTACCTCGCCGTGGTGCGCGGGAATCCCCGAACCAAAGCCGGCGTGGTCAACGCCGCCATCGAGCGGCATCCCACACACCGGAAGAAAATGACCGTGACCCGCCGCGACACCGGGCGTCCGGCCGAGACCGCGTGGAAGGTGCTGGTCGCGCAGGATGCGCTCACACTGCTCGAATGCCGCCCAAAAACCGGCCGCACGCACCAGATCAGAGTCCACCTCAAACACCTCGGTCATCCTGTGGCCGGCGACCGCGTCTATGGCGGAGGCGCCGATTTTCCGCGCCAACTACTGCATGCATGGCAGATCGCCATCCGCCATCCGCGAACCGGAGAGGAACTGGTTTTCACCGCGCCCGTTCCCCCGGACTTTCCGCTCCGGCCGCCTGATAATTCTGCCCCCGCGCCGCTAGGGGCGGACACGCCAGCGACCGGTCCCGCGCGCACGCGGTAACGCGGAGAGACCGGCCAGTCGCTCCTGCTCCTCGCGGCTCAAACTCTCGATCCCCTCCTCCGCCACGCGTTGCAACAAGGCATCGGTGTCAGCCACGCGCTCTGCCGCGCTCAAAAATACGCGCGGTTGCCCCCGCGGTTCACGAGGCAGCCACCATCGTGACAACATGGCCCCGGCCAACGCCCCGCCAAGGTGGGCCAAGTGCCCGATCTGCGGAACCAAGCGGAGCAGCGCGCACAATGCGGAGAAAACTATGAGTCCCCAGCCGAGGGTTTTCGCCTTCATGCGCACGGGCAGGACGAAAAAAATCAGCGCGCGCAGCGGCATCTCGGGATAGGCGGTGGTGAAGGCCAGCAAGATGCCGCACACCGAGCCGGAAGCGCCGACCAGTTCGGAGTTGGGCGCGGCAAAGGCGGTCTGCAAAAGTCCGCCCGCAGCTCCGGAGACCACGTAGAGAGCCAGACACTTCGCGCGGCCGAGCATCAACTCGACCTCCGGGCCCATGTACCAAAGACCGAGCAGGTTGACCATAAGGTGCAACGTGTTGGCGTGCAGAAAAAGATGCGTCACCAGCGTCCACCACCAACCGCGCGCCAGGGCGTCACCGCTCAGCGCAAACCGTTCGAGCAAAGACGGGCGCCCCGAGGCCAGCAACACGTGCTCGACCAGGAAAACAACCATCATGGCGACGGCAAGGCACACGGTCACCGGCACGACGCGGAATTTTGCACGAAGGCCGTCCACAGGATGATCCTAGCGTTGCGGACCCTCCGCAGGGAAGCGCTTACCGCTTTGCATCCCGCGCATGGGCGTTAATCTCAACGATAAATATGGGATCAGAAAAAAATACCGAGCCATGCGGGTGATCTCCGGCACAGCCGGGGGCTTGCGGCTCAGCTGCCCCGAAGGCATCGCCCGCCCGATGATGGACCGCGTGCGGGGCGCGGTCTTCTCCAGCCTCGGCGAAGCGGTGGCGGACGCGCGCGCACTCGATCTTTTCGCGGGCAGCGGGGCACTGGGCATTGAATCTCTCAGCCGCGGGGCCGCGTCGTGCACGTTTGTCGATCGGCACCGCAAGGCGGCCGAGGCGATCCGCGCGAACTTGGCGCATGCACGGCTCAACGGCACGGTGCGCCAGCAGGATGTGTCCTCCTTCGTCGCGGCGGCCACGCCCGACACCTTCGATCTGGCCTTTGCCGACCCGCCGTTCGCGCTTGGCACGGAGGAGGCCGCGCACCCGAACCGTTTGATGGCGGAGGGCACTTTGGCCCGCTGCGTGGCCGCCGGAGGTTTGTTCGTCATCGAGTTACCGATCGAACCCGCGGACAATTTCCCCGCTTGGGAATTGCTCCGCAGCCGCCGTTACGGGCAGGCTTGGGTCGCCTTTTACCGCCGGAGGCCGGAGGCATGATGCGGCTGCTCTACAATCTTTTGTTTCCTTTGCTGCTTCTCGCGACGCTCCCCTCCTACTTGCTCCGCATGTGGCGCCGCGGCGGCTACCGCGCGGACTTCAGCCAGCGCTTCGGCCGCTACGCTCCCAGCCTGCGGGAGCAGTTCACGCGCGGTGAGTGGATCTGGCTGCACGCGGTCAGCGTGGGCGAACTGATGGTCGGGCTCAAACTCCTCGAGGAACTTCACCGCCGCCATCCCTCGTGGCGGTTCGTTGTCTCCAGCACCACCTCGACCGCACACGCCATCGCCGTCAGCCGCGCGCGAGATTGGTGGATTCCCGTCTACACTCCCGTTGATTTCGCACCGATCGTGCGCCGTGCGCTCGACACCGTCCGTCCGCGTGCGGTTGTGCTGGTGGAGAGCGAGATGTGGCCTAATTTCGTATGGAACTGCGCCGACCGTGAAATTCCTGTCGCGCTTGTCAACGCGCGCATCTCCCCGCGCTCTGCCCGCCGCTATGCCAAGTTTGCAACCGTGGCGCGTACCGTCGTGCGCCACCTGACCGCGGTGGGGTTGCAGGAACCGGAGCATGCGGCATTATGGGAAAAGATGGGCGTTGCCCCCGCGCGACTGCAACTGACCGGCAGTGTGAAGTTCGATCCGTCCAGGGAGGCAGCGGGAGGGGCCCGCGACTTCCGGCCTTTGCTGCAATCGTGGGGTTTCGGCGCGGGCGATCCCATTTTGCTGGGCGGGAGCACCCACGCTGGTGAGGAGGAAATCCTCGCCAAGGCTCTGCTTTTGCTGCGCAAGCAGCACCAGGACGCGCGACTGCTCATCGCGCCGCGCCATGTCGAGCGCACGCCGGACGTGGTCGCACGCCTCGCCGCTTCGGGGCTTCGCGTGTCCCTACGCCGCGACGAGCCTTCCGGTCCGCCGCCGGATATTCTGATCATCAACACCACCGGGGAATTGCGCGATTGGTACGCTTGCGCTGACGCGGTTTTCATCGGTAAAAGCCTCGCGGGCATCGGCGGCCAGAACCCGGTCGAGGCCATCGTGGCTGGACGCCCGGTCTTGTTCGGTCCGCACATGGAAAATTTCGCCGCCCTCCGCGATGGCCTGCTGAATGCCGGCGGCGCTATTGAAGTCAGCGATGCTGCGACCCTCGCGGACGAGGTTGGAAAACTTTTCACCGACTCCCGGCGACGCGAGGAGGTAGCGAGACGGGCGGGCGGCGCCTTGGAACCCCACCAGGGGGCCACAAGCCGCACCGCCGATCTGGTGGAACGAACGATGACAGAGGGGTGACGGCGGGGCTTCAGCCGTGTAGAGTCCGGGGCATGAAGGCCAAGCCTTTCCGACTCGGACCCGTCACCATCGGCGGGCGCCGCTTGTTGCTCATTCTCGGACCTTGCGTGATCGAGAGCGAGAAGTCCGCCTTCCGCGCCGCGGCCCGCATCAGTGCGATCACGCAGCGACTCGGTGTGCCCTTCATCTTCAAGGCGTCCTACGACAAGGCCAACCGGACCTCGGGAAAATCTTTCCGCGGGCCGGGGTTGCGCGAAGGCTGCCAAATTCTCGCTGCGATCAAGCGCGAGTTCGGCGTACCGGTAACGACCGATGTGCATTCGGCCGCGGACGTGGAGATGGTCGCGGAATCGGTGGACCTGCTGCAGATCCCCGCCTTCCTTTGCCGCCAGACGGATCTGATCGAGGCCGCGGCGGCCAGTGGGCGGGCGGTCAACGTCAAGAAGGGGCAGTTTCTTTCGCCGTGGGAAGTGGCGCCGATCGCGCGCAAGCTGCGCGACGGCGGTTGCCGCAAATTTCTTTTCACCGAACGCGGAACGACCTTCGGGTACAATAATCTGGTGGCCGACATGCGCTCGATCCCGTGGATGCGGGATCAAGGACTCCATGTTGTCTTCGACGCCACGCACTCGGTGCAGCGGCCGGGCGGGGGCGGCGACCGCACCACGGGCGACGGGAAACTGGCCCCGGTGCTGGCCGCGGCGGCGGTCGCAGCCGGAGCCGACGGCATCTTTCTCGAAACGCACGAAAACCCCTCGCGCGCGCCCTCCGACGGGGCCAATCAGATACCGCTTGCCGAACTGCCACGGGTTCTGCGCAAAATATTGGCGATCAGAAATGCAATTTAGTCTGACGCGAACCTTGCTGCTTTCCGCCGTGCTGTGCGGCGGCGCCCATCTGCGCGCCGGGGAACCAGTCTCGGGCGAGGTGGAAATTCCGGTGGCCATCGGGCAGGTGCTCAAGGGGATGCGCTTGCCCCATTATGACAAAGCCAACCCCGAGAAACTCAGCCTCCGGTTCAATGCCGATTCAGCCGAGCGCACGAGCGAAAAGCAATTTAGCTTCCAAGGACTGCGCATCGAAATTTTCGACCAGACAGCAGACAAAGCGACCATGGAGGTGATCCTGAGCGAGGCGGTCTATGACCGCGACACGCAACTCCTGACCAGCACCAAGCAAGCCTGGATCAAGGGCGAGCAATTTGAAGCTGTCGGCAAGCAGTTGGAATTTAATTCCAAAACCCGATCCAGCAGATTATTAGGACCCGTGTTCATGACCATCACGCAGATGGAGGAACAAGCATCCCGATGAGGTACGCCCTTTCCATTGTTGCCGCTCTTGGCTTGGCCATGCTGTCTCCGGCCGCAGCTCAAACAACGCAAAACAGCGAAGCCCCCGGCCCTCGCAAGGAGGATCTGCTCGGCTTGGGCGCCCTCTCCAAAGACCGCCCGAAAGGCAGTCAGACAGAAATCACCGCACAGAAGGAGGCGACCTTCAACGAGAAGGAAAACATGGCAATCTTCGTGGGCGACGTTCGGGTCAAGGATCCCGCCTTTCTCCTCAGCTGCGACACGCTCAAGGTTTATCTGAACAAGGGTCGCTCGGGCATCGAGCGCGCCCTGGCCGATGGCAATGTCGTCATCGTCCAGCAGACCGCCAACCCTTCGGAAAAGGGCGCTGTCGGCCGCTCCAAACAAGCGGAATATATCCCCTCCACCGGCGCGATCACTCTCATCGGCTGGCCTGAAATCCAGCAGGGGATCAACCGTCATCTGGCATCACAGGAAAGTACGCGCATGGTGCTCAACCGCGACGGGCGGGCGACGACCGATGGACCGAGCCGCACTGTTATAACTGACACCGAGGAGGCCGGAAAAATCCGGTGACCGCGACCGCCCAAACTCGGGTCGCGCACCGAGCGCCGCCGGATAAGTCCGACGAGCCTCTCCTGCGGACCGACAAGCTGGTCAAGATCTACGGCGGACGCGCGGTGGTCAACGGCGTGGACATCAACGTGCGGCGCGGCGAAATCGTCGGCCTACTCGGCCCGAATGGCGCCGGCAAAACGACCAGCTTCTACATGATCGTGGGGCTGGTCCGCCCCAACTCCGGCCGGGTTTTTTTCGAGGAGGAGGATGTGACCCGCAAGCCGATGTTCAAGCGGGCCCGCGCCGGGATGGGCTACCTCCCGCAGGAGGAATCCATTTTCCGAAAGCTCACCGTGGAGCAAAATATCATGGCGATCCTCGAGACGACCAAGCTCTCCAAGACGGAGCGCAAGAACCGCTGCGAGGAACTGCTCAACCAGTTCGGCATTGAGCACATCGCGCGCAACCAAGCCCTCACCCTCAGCGGCGGCGAGAAAAGAAGACTGACCATCGCCCGTTCCCTCGTCACCAGCCCGTCGCTGCTCATGCTCGATGAACCATTCAGCGGGGTGGATCCGATCGCCGTTTTCGACGTGCAGCAGATTGTCTCCAACCTGCGCAATTCGGGTCTGGCCATTCTCATCACCGACCACAATGTGCGCGAAACCCTGGCCATCGTGGACCGGGCCTATCTCATTTTCGAAGGGCGCGTGGAGAGCGAGGGAACAAAGGACTTCCTCCTCAGCGACCCGGTAAGCAGGAAACTCTACCTCGGCGAGAGCTTCCAGATGTGAAGCGGCACGCATGAGCACCGCACGGAAAATATCCTCGGTCAGCGTCGAAGACTTCTTCGGACAACACGGCCCGGAACTGGGGCTGGATCTCGTCGCGGGCAAGGAGGGCCTCAGGCGGTTGATCCGCGAGCCGACCATCAACCGCCCGGGCCTTGCTCTCTCCGGATACTACAGCTACTTCGCCGGCAAACGCATCCAGATCATCGGCAGCGCCGAGCTGAGTTATCTGGAAAGCCTCGAGCCCGACGCGCGCGAGGAACGGCTGCGCTGCTTTTACGACGCAGGCTTCCCGTGCCTCGTGATCGCCCGGCAGACCAAAGTCAAAAGAACCAAGGGCAAGCGGAACCAAGTGCCGAAATTGATCGCGCGTCTCGGCGAGGAGGCGGGAGTACCGGTTTTCCGCACGCCGATGATCACCATGCGTTTCATCAACGCGGCGACCATCGCGCTCGAACTGGATTTCGCCCCGCGCCGCAGCGAGCACGGGAGCATGGTGGATATCTTGGGCGTGGGCACGCTGATCCGCGGCGACAGCGGCATCGGCAAAAGCGAGTGCGTCCTCAGCCTCCTCGAGCGCGGCTACAGCTTGGTCAGCGACGACATCACCCGCTTCCGCGCCTTCGAGGGTCGCGAACTCATCGGTTCCTCGGCGGAACTCACCCGCTTCCACATGGAGGTGCGCGGCATCGGGATCATCAATGTGGCCGCCATTTTCGGGGTGCAAAGCATCCGCACCGAAAAGAACCTGGATCTGGTGGTGACCCTCAAGGACTACCGTGAGATGGAGGACGTCGATCGCCACGGCCTGCAGGCAAACCACTACAAAATCCTCGGAATCTCGGTCCCCCATGTCATCATCCCGGTCCGCATGGGCCGGGACTTGGGGCGCCTCGTGGAGGTGGCCGCCTTGGACCAAAAACTAAAATCCCACGGGACCAACAGCGCGCTGGAGTTTAACGAGCGACTCATTAGAGTGATGGGCGAGCAAACTTGAAACCATGGGCATCCTTGCGAAGAAAAATACGGACAGCGAACAGCGGATCACCCGCGAAGTTGTGATCATGAACCGCTACGGGCTGCATGCCCGCCCGGCTGCCCTGTTCGTCAAGACCTCCAACCGCTTCAAGGCGGATATCTGGGTCGAGAAGGATGGCGAAGAAGTCAACGGCAAGAGCATCATGGGCCTGATGATGCTGGCGGCCGGACACGGATCAAAATTGCGCATCTCCGCCGCCGGAGGTGACGCCGAAAAATTCCTCGAGGAGATCGAGGACCTCGTGGCCAAGCGATTCCACGAAGATTGATCTGCGGGATCAATCGTTCCCCGACTTGTCCTTCAGCGCGTCGCCAAGTTGCTGACCCGCTTGGCGGAAAGCATTGCCCAGTTCCTGCACTGCCTGCCGCACGTTCTGGATGTTTCCTGCCATCTTCGCGGCATTGTAGCGCAACTGGAGCGAGTCCCTCTCCTGCTGCCAGATATCCGCCTCGACCGGGCCACCGCGGGATCGCAGCTTTTCGATCTGCGCGTCGAGGAGAGCGAACTCTTTCTCCACCTTGGCGGCGGTCTCCGGCCGCGGGTGGGCGGAATACTCGGCGATGGTGGCTCCCAAGCTCTCGGCCGCCTTGCGCGGGGAATCGCAGGCGGAGAGCGTCGCGGCCAAGCAGAGCAAGGCGGCCAACCTGCAGGCACGGGGCATAAGTCGATTGATCATGCGGAAGTTTTCATCCGCCGGTAGCGCGCGATCAACTCATTTGTCGAGCTGTCATGGCCTGCGGCGGGCGCGGCAGAGACATCCAACTCGGGGATGATCCGCTGGGCCAGCACCTTGCCCAGCTCAACGCCCCACTGGTCGAAGGGGTTAACTCCCCAGATGGCGCCCTGCGTAAATACGCTGTGTTCATAGAGCGCAACGAGGCATCCCAAGGCGCGAGGTGAAACGAGATCGGCCAAGATGGTGTTCGACGGACGGTTACCCTCGAAAACGCGGTGCGGAACCAGCGCAGCCGACGTCCCCTCGGCCCTCACCTCGTCGGCCGTCTTGCCGAAGGCCAGCGCCTCCGCTTGGGCGAACATGTTGGCCATGAGAATATCGTGATGCGGCCCGAGGGGGTTGAGCGTTTTGGCGAAGCCGATGAAGTCGCAAGGAATCAGGTGCGTTCCTTGGTGGATGAGTTGGTAGAACGAGTGCTGTCCGTTGGTCCCCGGCTCGCCCCAATAAATCTGCCCGGTCGCGTAATCCACCTGCTGCCCATCGAGGGTGATGCTCTTGCCATTACTCTCCATCGTCAGCTGCTGCAGGTAGGCCGGAAAGCGCTTGAGATACTGCTCGTAGGGGAGAACGGCCGCTGTCTGCGCTCCGAAGAAGTCGGTATACCACACCGAGAGCAACCCCATCAGAACCGGCAGATTTTCCTCCAGCGGCGCGGTCCGGAAATGCTCGTCCATCTGGTGAAACCCGGCAAGCATGGCGCGAAAATTATCCGGGCCGACCGCCACCATCGTGGATAGTCCGATGGCTGAGTCCATCGAGTAGCGTCCGCCAACCCAGTCCCAGAACCCGAACATGTTGGCGGTGTCGATACCGAACTCACGCACCTTGTCAGCATTGGTGGAGACCGCGACGAAGTGCTTGGCGATCGCCTTCTCGTCGCCGCCCAACCCGCGCAGCGCCCAGTCGCGCGCCGAGCGCGCGTTGGTCATCGTCTCGAGCGTGGTGAAGGTTTTGGAGGAAACGATGAAAAGCGTCTCGCCGGGATCGAGGCCGAGGACCGCCTCGGCGAAGTCGTCGCTGTCGACATTGGAGACAAACGCGAAGCCTAGGGTTCTGTCGCTGTAAAACTTGAGAGCCTCGCAGGCCATCACCGGTCCGAGGTCCGAACCACCGATGCCGATGTTGATGACGTGGCGAATCTTTTTCCCGCTGTGCCCCAGCCACGCACCGGTGCGCACGCGGTCGGCGAAGACCGCCATGCGGTCGAGCACCTCATGGACCTGCGGCACCACATCCTCGCCGTCGACCATGATCCTCGCGCCGCGCGGCGCACGCAGCGCAACGTGCAGGACGGACCGGTTTTCCGTGGTGTTGATCTTGTCGCCTCGGAACATCGCATCGATGCGCTCCCGCAAACCGCGTTGCTCAGCCAGCGCGCAGAGCAATGTGATGGTTTGCTCCGTGATGCGGTTTTTCGAGTAATCGAGAAACAGCCCCGCCGCACCGGCTGTGAAACGCCGACCGCGCTGCGGGTCGGCGGCGAAAAGCTCGCGCAAGTGGAAGCGGGCCATCTCGCGATGGTGCTGCGTGAGGTCCTGCCAGGCAGGGGTTTCGACAAGAGAAGATTTTTGCATGGCGGTGAATGGCAAGCCAACCAGAGACACCGGCCGGACAGGAAGCTTTATCAGCCCCCAGCCGATTTGGGCTTGAGCCGGAATGGAGATCGTTCAGACTGAGATCGATGAAAATTCTTCTTCCCCTCGCCCTCGTCGCCGCACTGCTCGCCGGCTGTGCTGCTATTCAAAAAGCCGAAAGCAAAAGCACGGAGCAACTGCTGGCCGCAGCAGGCTTCAAGGCTCTTCCCGCGGACACGCCGAAAAAGCAGACCGCGCTGGCCCAACTTAAGCCCTATACCGTGCAGCGCCAGATCCGCTCCGGCCAAGTCTATTACGTTTATCCGGATGCCAAGGGCGGGTTCGCTTATATTGGCGACCAGAACGCCTACTCGAAATACCAGAATCTTGTGACACAGGAGCAGATCTCCGACCAGAATCTGATGGCCGCGCAAATGGAATCCATGCCGGAAGTCGGCATGTGGAACGGCTGGGGCTACTACGGTTACTGAGACCTCGCAGCGTGCCGGCCAGACGCATTCTTTGGGCTTGCGGCTGGTCGGTTCCTCCAAATTGGTTCGCCGCGTTGGCCGTCGAAGCGTTTCCCTCCTTCCGGCACGATGTGCTTGAGCCGGGACCGGAGACAACCTCCACTATGCTCGCCTCCGAGGCCGATATTCTCGGTGGCTATTCGTTCGGAGCAAGTCTGGCTTTGCGCCTTGAAGACCCGCGACCGCGCGTGCTCATCGCGCCGTTTGCCGATTTGAAAAAAGAAACCGGGCGCGGCGGCGCAGTGGACACCACGCAGATTCGCCATCTGCTCCGGCGGTTGCGGCGCGATCCATCGGCGGCCATCGCCGACTTCCACCGGCGCTGCGGGATCGAGCCGCTTCCACTCTCCGCATCTTTCGATCTGAACCGCCTCGGGTGGGGACTTGAATCCATGCTCCAGCCTGCACCAGATGTCCCGGCCATGCCCATGGGGAGCATCGCCGTGGCCGGATGCCACGATCCCCTGCTCGACTCGGAATTGCTGCAGCGGGAACTGCCCGGCCTCCATCTCGCGGAGGGTGGCCACCATCCGCAGCCTTTGCTGGCAGTCGCCGCACGCCTTCGCCAAGATGGCGCTTTATGGTGAGTTCTCTTCCCGGTGATTTCGATCGTCGCGCCCGCGACTACACTCGCCGCGCCAAGGTGCAGAGGAGCACAGCCGCATGGCTGGCCGATTGGCTGCCACCGCGCGTGGAAGGAACCGCGCTCGAACTGGGGGCAGGTACAGGCCTCTTTACCCGCCACGTCGTCGGCGTGTGCGAGAAACTGGTCGCCACCGACGCCTCCCCACGCATGGTCGAGACAGGGTATGCCGAATTGCCCGGTCAAAGCTGGACCGTGGCCGAAGCCTGCCAACCTCCCGCCGGCGACACCTACCACTGGATTTTCACCTCGAACTTGGTGCAATGGCTGCCCGACCCCGCACTCGCCTTCCGGAACTGGCACGATGTCTCCGCGCCGCAGGCGCGCATGATCGCGGGCTGGTTCATCGCGGGCACCATGGCGGATTGGCTGGCCCTCTGCCCGGAATCTGCGCCGTTCCGCTGGCGCGAATCCGCTGAGTGGCTCGCGCTCCTGGACGAAACCGGCTGGGAAGTGCAGCGCAGCGAGGCAAGAACCTTCGTCGTCCAACATGCCAGCGCGGCAGCCATGCTCCGCGACCTCCATGATATCGGGGCTGTCGTTCCGCGCCGGTTCAGCGCCGGGCGCTTGCGGAGAGCTTTGCGCGCCTACGACGCCACGCACGGCGGATCGCAAGTCTTCACAACCCCGTTTGTTTTCCTCCGTCTGGAGGCGATTCGCCGATGAAGATGCGGCCGGTCCCCGAAGCAGATCTGGAGGCACCTACCCTTCTTATCCTTGGCAACTATCACCGCTGGTTCGGACGTGATCTTATCGCCCGAGGCGGCGACGGGATCGGCGCGCTGTTTGAAGCACCCTTCGTCGTGCTCAGCGCGCTCGGCCTCTTCGGGACCGACCACGTGTTCAACTATGCCAACCGCACGGCACTCGCGCTGTTCGAGTCGAGATGGACGGAACTCGTCGGCCAGCCCTCGAGCAAAAGCGCCGAACCGGTCCACCGCGATGAGAGGCGGCGCCTTCTTGACGAAGTCGGCGAACACGGGTTTATCGAAAATTATTCCGGCATCCGCATAAGCAGGAGTGGACGGCGTTTCCGGATCAAAGCAGCCACCGTATTCAACCTGCTCGACACCGAGGGCGTGTATGTCGGACAGTGCGCGACATTTGCTGACTGGGAGCCAATCGATTAGCTTAGCTCGCTTTTATGCAGCCGCCAGTTGAGCCAGATGGTTGAAACGCCGGCGGAGATGAAGGAGACCGAAAGCGCGGCCCCCAAAAGCCATGCTACCGCCGAGCCATCACGGTAGCCCCATGCGATCCATGCGGTGCCGACGAGCAGCAGCCCCGTGAAGAATGTGCCGGTCCATGCGCTGAAAGGACGACTGCTCACCGCGACTCCAATGCGCGCGATACCGACCACCGCGAGGACCACGGCCAGCACACCGTTGCTTCGGGTCAGCAAAAAATGGTCGTTGATCCACACCGCCGCGCCGCCCGCCATGGAGAGCGATCCGAAGAACACGGTGGAAAGAAACGTGGCCCAAGCCCTCGAGGAAAAAGCATAGACGATGTCTGAGGCACCGATGGCGAAGAGCAGCAGCGCGACAAATTGCAGATAATGGGCCCC
>Ga0209190_1000690_pt1 | contig 24459 bp, 20 predicted proteins | sample M_140205_XF_Meta_FD_187315 | JGI IMG/M metagenome (GOLD analysis project Ga0209190, IMG submission 187315) | Freshwater microbial communities from Lake Montjoie, Canada to study carbon cycling - M_140205_XF_MetaG (SPAdes) (version 2) | ecosystem: Environmental > Aquatic > Freshwater > Lake... | reverse complement strand
AATACTTTCTCCGTTATCATTTGCTTTTTCAGATAAGCCGCTATAAATATCCGGGAACACGTTTTTGTATAGCTTATCAATTTTAGCTTGCGTACGAGCTGCAAAAGCACCTTTTGGATTCCCATAATCAGGATCAATTGCGGCCAAATGCAGTTTAAAGTAAGCATCTAAAGCAGCGAATAAATCACTTGAATTCTCAGGATTCCCTGCGAAGTAAGCATCACTTTTTTCGAAATAGGTAAAAATAGATTCTAATTGTGTTGCTACAATTGCACCTAATTCTTCAGCTGCTTTTTTGTCACCAGCTTTGTATAACATGCGCACATAATCATGTAAGACTCCATCAGAAAAAGAATTTAAAGAAACTCCTCCATTGGTATATTTTTCACGACCATTTGCTGTAGGTTCGCCATAATCAATTACGATACTTGCAGGCATAACTTCCAAAGAACGGTTCAATAAATTAGCAGCTTTCTTCTTGTATCCAGCAATTTTTGAATCAACACCTTTTAAACTTACTTCTAACTGATTTGCTTGAGCATTTTGTCCATTTTGACGAAGCATTTTAATGTTCATCTTCTTGTTTTCGCGTATTTGGTCTTCTTGATCTGCTCGCATCAAATAATCATCTGCTAAAGAAGCGAAATGCAAACGGTATTGAGAGGTATGACGACGCGTATAATAATCAGTCAACACATCGGCATTGTTCATTGCGCCGAATGTATACAGACTCATCATATTATTATACATTTTGTCAGAATAACGCATGTTTACATCTTTCAATGGGCTCAATTCAAAACACATACCATTTTGTTTCACATATCTACCTTCATAAAGAGCAATAGAAACATCTGAGCCACCAGGGCTAGAGAAATAAATTCCTCGTTTCCAGTCGTTATTTGCGAGAATGTCCATCATCATCACTTGCTCGCGTGTTAAACCACGTGCTTGAAATTTGAAACGTAATTCTTTGAAACATTCCTCTTTTTGATCTGCACGAATAACGCCAGATTTCACAGCATTTGCAGCATTTACAGGAAGAATAAATCCTGAACTTGGGAAAACACGAACCATTCTTTGCTCACTATATGCAACCAAATTTTTGTCATCTCTTACAAATTCCATTGCATCTTTCAAATTAGTTGAATCCCACGGTTTTTCAAATTCCATCATCATGTTTTGGAATGCTTGAGCTTGGCCTTCTGGTAACGTAATTAAACCACTTTGCATTCCTGAAAGAATTTCAAATGCAGCCCTGTATTTCGCGTAAATACTCTGCGAAATTGATTTCCCTGAATTCGTTGATAAGTCTAATTTCAAAACTTCAATTCTAGCAGAAACAGATGGGTCTGTCGCTGTAACGCCTCCTAAAAATGCACCAATTTGGGTATGGAACATATCTATTGCTTGAACCACTTGCTGTGCATTATCTTTAATTCGCATGTCAATCACTTTTCTCAAAACATCTTCACTTGCGTTCAAGTAGAACATTTCAAACAAATTCGAGAAAATTACTTGATCCGTATTACCAGCGTACATCAAAATTTGATCTTCTCTAAATTTGATTGGAAGCGGGTCAGACTTATATGCTCTCATTTTCATTTGATCTGTATACCAGTCAGTTTGCATCAAAGAAAGGTTACAAACACGAACATCAGTGCGTTTTCCTTCAACTTCCTGCATGTACCAAAGAGGGAACGTATCATTATCACCATTGGTAAACAAGATTCCGTTTTGTTCACAAGAATTCAAGTAGTTCAATGCCAAATCATCTGCAGATGTTTTCAAACTTCTATCATGATCATCGAAACCTTGCATTCCCATAATTATTGGGACAAACAACCCTAATAAACTAACAACTATGGCTCCTTGGGAATCCTTTTTCAGTACTTTTCTAAGTCCCATCATCACGGCTAATAAACCAATTCCAACTCCAGAAATAAATAACCATGAAAGTGTATTCGGCATGGAAACCTCACTTCCTCCATCGATAATAGCAAATAGTACTAAACCACCGCCACCAATTGCCATTGCTTTCAGAATATCCTTTTTCTTGAAGCGCATAAATGCATCATACATGGCGTAAATCCCTATACCAATCCAGAGTGCGAAGAAGTAGAATGAACCTGCATAAGCATAATCACGTTCTCTTGGTTCCATTGGTTTTTGGTTCAAATAAACTACAATTGCTAAACCAGTAAATAAAAATGCTAAGAAAACTACAAATGCATCTTTTGGAGCTCTATAAAAATGGAAGAAAAATCCAACCAATCCCAGAATCAATGGTAAGAAGAAGAATTTATTATTCGCAGGGTTTTCAGATGTGAAATAAGGTGCGTTTTCATCTTGATTCCCTAAACGTGCATTATCAATCGCACCAAAACCGGAAATCCAGTTGCCACGCATGTTATCACCATCACCTTGAATATCATTTTGACGTCCAGCAAAATTCCACATGAAATAACGCCAGTACATCCAATTCACTTGGTAGCGCATGAAATACGTCATATTTTCTCCAAACGTTGGAAGTCTTTTCCCATCTTTTCCTTTTTCAGTTAAAGCATCATCGTTGGCGTCATAACCGGACCATTTAGTATACCCATCAATTCTAGCAGCTTCTTGCCCCCAATACATTCTCGGGAAGAAGGTCGTTTGTGCATAGGTAGGTACACTGTTTAAGCGTTCTGTAGCGTTTGATTCAAAATATTTTTCTTCAACTGAACCACCATTGTCTTTTGCAAATTTATTTGCAGCCTTTTCATCTTTATACGCTTTAAGAACTACATCTCCTTTTGTTACAACAAATCGACGTAAATAAAACGGAGAGCGACTATCATAAAGCGATGGATCATTTTCGGTTGAGTTCCACATAGGTCCAAACAAAATTGGAGCAGAACCATATTGTTCACGTTTCAAATACGAGTGAAGCGTTACTAAATTTTCAGGATCATTTTCATCTAAAGGCGTATTTGCATTCGAACGAATCACGATTACAGCAAAAGAACCATATCCGATTAACAATAGAATTAAACCCATTGTTGCGTTATAAATAATGGCATTCCCTTTCTTTCTTGCATAACGGATCAGCCATACACAGCCAAAAACCAATAATGCAAAGAAGAAAATAGTTCCTGAAAAGAAAGGTAAACCGAAAGAGTTCACAAAAGCTACTTCAAACGCTGAAGCCAATGAAATTGAACCTGGAATAATTGCTTCCTGAATAAACCCTAGAATAAAAATGGAAAGAATTCCAGTAAGGAAAATCCCTTTGAAATCAGCCACTTTTTTGTGACGGAAATACATAACAAAACTAATTGCTGGAACAACAAGAATTCCTAATAAATGGACTCCAATTGCTAAACCTAGCAAGAACATGATTAACAAAATCCAACGATTTGGTGAATATTCATTTGATAATGTTCCATTTTGCAATTCAGCCATTTCTTCGTCCCACTTCAAGATTGCCCAGAAAATAGCTGCTGTAAACAAAGATGCCATTGCATAAACTTCACCTTCCACCGCTGAGAACCAGAATGAATCTGAAAAAGTATAGGCTAAAGAACCTACTAAAGCACTTCCAAAAATTGCAATTGTATCAGCACTTGAAAGTTCATTTTTATCACGTAAAGCAATTTTCTTCAACAACATTGTAATTGACCAAAACATGAATAGAATGGTCAACGAACTGGAAATAGCTGATAATCTATTGATCCAAACAGCTACATTTTCTGTGTCAGCGAAGAAAGTAAACAATCTGCCAATAACCATAAACAATGGAGCACCAGGCGGGTGACCAACTTCTAATTTATATGCTGCAGTGATATATTCTCCACAATCCCATAAACTAACAGTATCTTCAATCGTAATGAAATAAACAACTGTTGCGATTAGAAAAACCAACCAACCCAGGTATGCATTTGCTTTTTTGTAACTCATTTGTTTTCTTTTAGTCTAAATATAGGCCATTAGTGGCAAAACAATCATTTTATAGATTGAGCGTTGCGAATTTAAAAATATATCCCTAGTTTCTTACTGTTGAAAAGTGAAAAAATGCCAAAATCTTTCTTAAAGTCACGATAAGAAGAAAATTTTCTTGATTTTTTTTTATTTTTTCCTTTCAAATTAAATTTTGTTACTATTTTTGCCCTCGCATTGCTAGCCAGTAGTAGTGTTTTAATTGGCCCATGGTGTAACTGGCAACACGTCGGTTTTTGGTACCGAAGAGTCTAGGTTCGAGCCCTAGTGGGCCAACAGAAAGCTTCTCAGAAATGGGAAGCTTTTTTTTTGCCCTTAGGGCGAGAAGTTTATACTGAGTGGAGCGAAGCGAAATCGAAGTGAGCCCTAGTGGGCCAACGGAAAACCTCATCGAAAGATGAGGTTTTTTTGTGTCCTTAAGGCGAGAAACGATGCGCTGAACTTATTGAAGTGTTTATACCGAGTGAAGTGAAACGAAATCGAAGTGAGCCCTAGTGGGCCAACGGAAAGCTTCTCAGAAATGAGAAGTATTTTTTTCTACAATTTAAATTGTCGAATAATTTTTTCCCTTTCAATTTAATATTAGTCATCATTATCAATTGTTCTATCAACTATAATCAAATTTTTTTTATTCAATTTTCATTTTATACGCCACGTTTATTGCAACCTTAAAATTATTTGCATATTCAAAACATTCTTTGTCAAAAGAAATTAAATTTGTCTTTTCATTATTCATTTTTTGTTTATAACTTTAATTTGAAATAGGTTATCTTGAAATTACTATTTTCAAAATTCTGATAGAAATATGTTGTTGAATATAAACCAGAAGAAATTTAGCATAAAATTAAGCCTTTCTGTTATTTTTTCTTTAATTGTAGTAACTACCACAATTGGTATTAGTATTATTTTTTTAAAAGAATTAAGCACGACATTACGTGATGATATTAATACTCGAATACACGATATTGCTTCTTTAGGTTTGAGTAATATTGATGTTGATCTTCATGATTCATTAAAAAACCCAGAACAAGAAGGAACGGATAGTTACAATTCAATTAAAAAATCTTTACAACAAATTAGAAATTGTGGTTCTAATATTCGATATGTATATACTTTAAGACGAAAAAATAAAGACAATTATATATTTGTAGTTGACGGAGAAGAAAGTGAGGAATTAATTAGCCATTTAGGAGACAAGTATAATTCAATAAATCTTGAAGAATTTTACACCTCGGAAAATAAAATATGGATCCCTGAAAATTTCTATATTGACGAATGGGGATATTGGATGTCTGGTTTCGCCAAGATCTACTCTAAAACTGGAAAAATTGTCGGTATTCTTGGTATTGACGTTTCAGCCAATTCTATCATTGAACGTGAACGTGTAATTTATTTTCGTATTGGAATAATAGTTGCATTAATTATCATCTTCTTTATTATTTTGGGAGTTATTCTGGCCAGAAAAATATCCAAACCACTTTCCATTTTGGAGAAGGACATGCAACAAATCATGAACTTAAAGCTTGAATCATCAGTGCCAATTAGAACAATATTCAAAGAAATCATCAGTATACAAAAAGTTGAAGAAAACATGAAGGTCGGATTAAGATCATTCAAAAAATATATTCCTTCTGATTTGGTTAACCAGCTACTTCAAAATAACATTGAGGCTAAATTAGGTGGTGAGACAAAAGAACTCACAATATTTTTTTCGGATATAGTAAATTTTACAACTATTTCTGAGTCAATGGAACCTGAGCAATTAGCCCATTACATGAATGCTTATTTTGAAGGATTAACAAAAATAATCATTGAACATAATGGAACTGTAGACAAATATATTGGTGATGCTATAATGGCTTTTTGGGGCTCTCCAAATGAAATAGACAATCATGCCTTCCATGCTTCTCTTGCAGCATTGGAATGTCAATCATTTTTAAAAGCTTTTAACTCGGCCGCTGAACTTCGAAATGATCCTATATTAAAAACTCGAATTGGCATAAATTCCGGTATGGTAGTAATTGGTAATTTTGGTTATGAAGACCGAATGAATTACACTGCTTTTGGAGATAATGTAAATTTAGCAGCAAGACTTGAGGGTTTAAATAAACAATATGGAACAAATATCATTATTGGTGACAGTACATATTTAGCAATAAAAGATAAGTTTGCTACTAGAAAATTGGATCTTGTTGCCGTAAAAGGAAAGTTGAAAGGTGTTTTTATTTATGAGCTAATTGGTTTAAAAAATGAAATTTCCCCCATTGAAAACAATTTTTTGGAAATATACAATGAGGGTGTAAATTTCTATTTCAATCAAATGTGGGCAAAATCCATTGAAAAATTTTCAGATGCGCTTCTAATAAAACCAAATGACTTGGCAATTGAATTAATGATTTATCGCTGTAAAGTGTTCTTAACTGATCCTCCATCCGGAAATTGGGATGGAATTAATCATTTAAAAGAAAAATAATCAAGTTTTATGATATTCTTTTGGTCAAATCGAAGCCACCTTTAAGCATTATTAAAATAATACTTGAAGCCCAACAGCCCACATTGAATTGTTATCCCAAAAATTATACGCATAAAATTCTATGGAAAAAGGGTCATTGACCAAGCTTAACATGGGCCCATAATTTATTATAGCATTACCATTAACTGGCACAAAAACTTGTTCGCTTACCCCAAAATGCACTGATTTATAAGCATTATACATAATTGCGCTCCAACTAAAAAAGAAGTCACCATCACGACAAGAAGTATTTATTGAATACTGATTTTGACTGAACAAAGTAATTTTATTGAATCCAAGATTAACACCAAGGTAAGGAGAAACACCATTAAATATTCCTAAAGACCCTCCTAATCCAGGAATAATTTCTAAGCCTTCATTCTTACCTAAAAGAAATGACCTTCCACAATATAAAGAAAAGGTATTAATAGCCTCATAATTATATCTTGCTTCAAAATATATTTTCTTAAAGTGAATCCAAGCTTGAGGAGTCAACAACAAATCCGATTTATAAGGGAATTGAAATGAGGAGTAAACTCCTGAATCATGAATTTTTTTTTCTTTAAAAGAAGATAGAGTATCCGAAATTTGAGGCAATTCTTGAGCAAAAATAGAAAAACTGAATATAATAAATAGTAGATTAATTTTCATGGTTTCTTTTATTTTTAAATTTTGAAAGAATCAAATGTATTTTCCTTTCCAAAAATAATTAATTTTTCAAATAAATTAACCTAGAGGAATTTTCTAATATTATTTCATTTTTAGGTGACAAGTTAGATTTATTTTTGGAATCAATAAATCCTAGGAAGGTAGCATCTTAAAAATATTCAACAAGGCCTCATGATTTAAGCGCGATTCATGCAGTTCCTCTTTGGTGTTAAGTACTTCTTTTAAGACAGTAATAATTTCTGTGAGGTCAATGCTTGATGTTTGCGGAAGCTGTTTACTTGGTCGGTATTCCAATGCTCCCATTCCGCGATCTGCAACATAAGCTAACTGTTCAATTACTGAAATTTGATTGAACTGTTGATCACTCGATTCTAACCATTTCTTGAAAATGATATTTCCGAAAACATCGGGCAATGAATCGGTAATCATTGGAGGTAATCCACGAAACGTATCAGAATTAAATTGACTAAACAACTGCACGTGTGGCACTCTTTTCAAAATGCCTGTTTGCGGAAATAAGTTCGAATACTGATTGCTTTGAAGGAATTCCGGATTGTATTGAAAAGACGATCGATGTTGATCTTCATCCAAACCTATTCGTCCAATCTCTTGACCGAAACAAAAAACACTGATGATATCATTCTTTGCCATCTACTTAGTATAACGATTCAACCTCTTCGTTTTCACTCTTTTTTCCTTTCACAAAGTCATTGAAAGCACTCAACTTATCAAAATATTGCAAGGCTTTCAGCAAGGTGTCAATCGTGAAATTCTTTCCCGATTCTAAATTTTGAATAGTGATGCGCGACAGTTCCATTTTCTCTGCAAGTTCTTGCATCGAAAGCTTTTCACCTTTTCGATACGACTTCACCAGTAGACCAATTTCTGATTTAACGTCCTTTATCTTGATGTTACCTCTAAAAATATTTGTATAGTATATTATTCAACTAAAGTAAAAAAATATCAAAATGATAATTATAATATATAAAAATTTAAATAAATTTCAAATATATCTTACATTCATTAATGGTCCAAAAAAAAATTATTCATCAATATTGTTTTCTCTTAATTTATCCTTCTTACTTAGCTTGACATAAGTTTTCTTTAATAATTCGAATGCGTTAAAATAAAAATCCACTAGGTACTATTTCATTTTAGGAGTTAATAGGGTAAAGATAATTCGTGATTCATAATTTGTAATTCGGGATTGGCAAATTAGATTGCTTACCTTTGTCAAAAAAATCAACATGAGCGACAAAACAACCAACATTAGTGAACTAGGAGAATTTGGGTTAATTGATCATTTAACAAAGAATTTTGAACTTAAAAATACTACTTCATTGGTTGGTGTTGGCGATGATGCAGCTGTAATTTCGATTTCTGAAGAGGAGGCTTTGTTGCTTTCAACAGACATGTTAATCGAGGGAATTCACTTCAATTTGATGTATATGCCTTTGAAACATTTGGGCTATAAAGCAGTTGCAACAAATGTTTCTGATATCTGTGCCATGAATGGTGTAGCGGAACAAATTACTGTTTCTCTTGCGGTATCGAGTCGTTTTCCGTTGGAAGCATTAGAAGAATTATATGAAGGAATTCACATTGCTTGTGAGAAATTCAATGTTGATTTAGTTGGTGGTGATACTACCTCATCTGTTTCAGGATTGACAATTACTATTTCTGTCGTTGGACGCGCAAAAAAGAAAGATATTGCTTACAGAAATGGGGCGAAGGAATTTGATCTATTGGTTGTAACAGGTGATTTAGGAGCTGCTTACATCGGATTGCAAGTTTTGGAGCGCGAAAAGAATGTTTTCAATGCGAATCCCAATATTCAACCTGATTTGGATGGACATGATTATATTATTGAACGTCAATTGAAACCTGAAGCACGCGTTGATATCATCGGATATTTGAAAGAATTGGATGTTGTTCCAACTTCAATGATTGATATTTCAGATGGTTTGGCTTCCGAGATTTTACATTTGTGCAAAGCAAGTAAAGTTGGTTGTCATATCTATGATGAAAAAATTCCTATCGATTCAAAAACCTCTTTAACGGCAATAGAATTCAATTTAGATCCAAGCACGTGTGCGTTGAATGGCGGAGAAGATTATGAATTATTGTTTACAATTGCTCAAGCTGATTTTGATAAAGTAAAAGGCAATCCACACATGACTTTCATCGGACATATGACAAATGAAAAAGATGGAATGTACTTTATCGATAAAAATGGTTCGGCTATAGGCTTAAAAGCGCAGGGTTGGAATCACTTTCAAGGATAAGGATTCAGAATTTGTAATTCGGAATTTGGGATTATTTGAACCAGCTTGCATATTTAATGTAATTATCTGCGATTCGTTGTACTTCTCCTTTGAATAATTCTGGCGACAATGTTTTAACTTTTTTGGCAGGTACACCAGCATAAATACTCCACGATTCAACTCTCGTTCCTTCTAGCAATACTGCTCCAGCAGCGATGATGCAATTCGATTCTATATAACAATTATCCATGACGATTGCTCCCATTCCAATCAAGACATTGTCCTCAACAGTGCAACCATGCACTAAGGCATTGTGTCCAACAGAAACATTATTTCCTAGATTAACTTTGGTCTTTTCAAAGGTACAATGCAATACTGCTCCGTCTTGAATATTCACTTTATTTCCCATTCGAATGGAGTTTACGTCGCCACGAACAACGGCGCTGTACCAAACTGAACATTGATCTCCCATTATTACATCTCCAATGATTGTTGCATTTTCTGCAAACCAACAGTCCTCGCCAAATTGTGGGTTAAATCCTCTGCATTCTTTTATAAGGGCCATATTCTTTGAAATTATGAATTATGAATTATGAATTATGAATTATGAATTACAAATATTTACTTGCTTCTCGTTTTGCTAGTCCTTGAAGATTGATATCATTAATAAAGTCTCTTACAGCATCAGAATTGAATTTAGAATATTGCCTAAGTGACCAACCAATTGCTTTTTGAATAAAGAATTCTTTTACGGGCTGATATTGCTTGATCAAGCTTTTTAAAAGTTCAAAATCCACATCATTTCCATATTTCAATTGAAAGATAAGACAAGACCTATTGAGCCACATATTTTCAGAATGCCTCCAATCTTCTATTAATTCTTTTGCTTCCGTTGGGAATAATTTACAATACTTCCCTAAATAATTTGACGCAATTGAATCGACGGTGTCCCACCAAGAATTATTCAAAATTAACCATTTCAATTTCTGATTATCGGTTTCTAATAAGAATTTTTTATTCCAACTATTCAAATAATCGAAAGCGACATGGTGATACTCCCGTTCTTCCCTGCCCCAAAGTTCCTCAACAAATTTCCAACGCGATTCATTGTCTAAATCCTTTGGAAGTTCATTTAACCATATTCCCGCAATTTGCTTTCTTAACGGTGCATTAATTCCATAAAAAGGAAAACGGCCTTTCATGTATTTCGACATAGAAAGACCGTTTTCATAATTGGCATGCTTAAGAAATTCAGATTCTAAAAGCGCTATTTTTTGAACGACATGTTCATTATTCATTTTTACAGATTTGCTCTCACAAATCTAATTGATAAACTTCAGATAATGAACTATTGTTTTTTAGTGTAATATTGAGATCCTCTATTATTCCGTCCTTAATATCATAAACCCAGCCATGTAAATGAATTTCTTGACCATTTGACCAAGCATTTTGGATAATGGACGTTTTTGCTACATCCAACACCTGTTCTTTGACATTTACTTCTACAAATCGATTAAATCTTTCCTCTTCATTTGAAATTGAATTTAATTCATCTTGATGTAAACGATAAACATCCTTGATGTGACGAATCCAATTATCAATAAGTCCAATTTGTTTGTTGGACATCGCTGCTTTAACTCCCCCACAACCGAAATGGCCGCAAACAATTACATGTTTTACTTCAAGAACATTTACTGCAAAATCCAATACACTCAGCATACTCATATCAGAATGAATTACCATATTCGCAATGTTCCGATGCACAAATACTTCACCCGGAGGTGCTCCGATGATTTCATTTGCTGGGACGCGGCTATCAGAACAACCGATCCATAAAATAGGCGGTTGTTGACCTTGTGAAAGTCGGTTAAAAAAATCGGGGTCCTTTTCCAAACTAGTTGATACCCATTCTTTGTTCTTGTCTAATAAAGACCTATAATATTTTTCCATTTTGATTTAAATACTGTGAATTAATTTTTTGCTAAAAACTAAACAGTATATTCAGGAGGGGAAAAAAGATTTTTTGAATAATTATAGGTGTAAAATTCTTTCGAATAATTCAAGAGAGGTTTTTCTTGATCGTAAATAAATTGATCAAAGATATTAGGGAAGATTTCAAGAGAGAGTAAATCTTTTGAATCAATATTTTCTTCTTCTGTATCATCTTCACTATCATCAACTGATATTTCAGTAAGATCATCTTTATCCATTGACAAATTCATAACACTTTTAACAAGTGTATTTGCGAAAAAGCAACAAACAAATATGTATATAATGAATTTCATGTAAATATCTTATTCAAAAATAATAAAACAATTGGAACCAACTTTTGTTTTTGGATACAATTTTTCACAAAAAAGCCTATAAACTATCAATTTATAGGCTGAATTAAAAAACTTAAAAATCAATTTATTACGTTCAATTCCTTTCCAACTTTAATAAATGCTGCTATTGCCTTGTCCAAATCTGCAATTGAATGCGCAGCGGAAATCTGAGTTCTAATTCTCGCAGCTCCTTTTGCAACAACAGGGAAAAAGAAACCAATTGCGTATACGCCTTCCTTCAATAAAGCATCAGCAAATTGTTGAGAAAGTGCAGCATCATACAACATAATTGGAACAATTGGAGAATCTCCCGGTTTAATATCAAAACCAGCTGCTACAATTCTTTCTTTAAAATATTGTGTATTTGATTCTAACTTATCGCGCAATTCTGTTGTAGAACTAAGGATGTCAAACACCTTATTCGAAGCACCAACTATGGCTGGAGCTAATGAATTTGAAAATAAATATGGTCGAGAACGTTGACGAAGTAATTCGATAATTTCCTTTTTACCTGTAGTATAACCACCCATTGCTCCACCAAGTGCTTTTCCGAGAGTTCCTGTGATAATGTCTACTCGATCCATGACATTGCAATATTCAGGAACACCACGACCAGTTTTGCCAATAAATCCAGCTGAGTGACATTCATCTGTCATAACCAACGCATCATATTTATCAGCTAAATCACAAATTTTATCCATTAATGCAATGTCACCATCCATGGAAAAAACACCATCAGTAACAATTACCCTAAAACGCTGTGCTTGCGCTTTTTTCAATTGTTCTTCTAAATCATTCATGTCAGAATGTTTGTATCGGTATCTATTCGCTTTACACAAGCGAACACCATCAATAATAGAAGCATGATTCAATTCATCTGAGATGATCGCATCTTCTTCACTAAAAAGAGGTTCAAAAACACCACCGTTAGCATCAAATGCCGCAGCATATAAAATTGTATCTTCAGTACCGTAAAATTTCGCAATTTTTGCTTCCAATTCTTTGTGAATATCTTGAGTTCCACAAATGAAACGCACAGATGACATCCCAAAACCGTGGGTATCTAAGGTATCTTTTGCTGCTTTAATTACTTCTGGATGCGAAGAAAGACCGAGGTAATTATTAGCGCACATGATGACAACTTCATCACCTGAACTAACCGTTACTTTTGCCCCTTGCGGACTTGTAATAATTCTTTCTCTTTTATATATCCCACCTTCTTGTATAGCTTTTATTTCAGCTTGCAGATGGTCTTTCATTTTTCCGTACATAACCCGCTTATTTTGCTCAAAGATAAGAAAAGAGACAATAAAATTATAGAAGTGGAATTAGAAATTCCATTTCATATTTCTATCATCTAAAATAGCAAATGAAATTTTGTAATTGGCCCTGGGTGCAATCTGATTACCATCAGACAAAACACCGTATAATCCTATTCTCAATCGTCTTTTAGAAAACTTGAAATTACGTTCTAGACCAGCAAATATTTCATAATGTTGCCAATTATATTCTTTAACATACAATGCTCCTATACCCAATGCTAAACTTATACCTGTCTTTTTCATAAACGGTATTTTATTTATTATTGCACCATTATCGTGATGAACGAAGTGTGCTTCATAAAAAATATCTTCCGAAGGCAATGATGAATCTAATCCTTGAAATGAATATAATGGGTTTGAAAACCAAATTGGGTCGCTTCTTCTTTGGAATTTAAAATCTGCAGCATAAAGATTTTTTGAACTCAAAAATTTACCGGATAAAATATGATATGATGATGTTCCTATTGTACCAATTTTAAAAGTCTGCATTACACCTACTCTTAAATATTCATGATTGACATCACTGCCAAATAATTTGGGGATTCCTCTTTCGTATGTTGTATAAAAAGTTGGAAAACTTGATCCTAAAAGAACTTTCCTATTTGGCTCGCGCATATACTTTTGTTTTGGTGTATAACTTAAAGTCATTTCACCTATTAATGCTTGATATTTTTCAAATTCTGTTGGGTCAGAGTTAGGAATTGCATTATCAAAAATGTTTAAGAATTTATATCCTTCCAAACTTTTTCTTTGAGCATAAGATAGATCAACTTCACAATAAAAACCATTGAATAATTCATAATCATGATTGATTGAACCTTGCGTGGTTTCAATAAAGTTTTCTCTTTTATAAATCTGAGTTATTGCATCATAACTTCTAATTACATCAAAATCATGAGAAAAATCGATACTTACTGTACCAAAATGAAAGGGATCATAGAGATATCTCCAATAGGTTTGACCTTTAATATCGCTATTTAATATACCTATCGACATTTCAGTGTAAGAATCGAGAGTCCGTTGGTCATCCCATTTTTTAAAATAATAAAAACTAGGTGCAATTCTAGGTCCTGCAATATATAGCGGTCTGGATGTTGCAGCGATAGAACTTATTGTCCATTGAGATTTTTTCGCCCTATTTCTATGATCAACACCAAACCAAAGCACTTTTAATGCTGTTACTTTATTAAATATTAAATCTATTGAATCTGTATATTCCTTTCGGTTTTGATAGTCCCGTATACTGTCTTTTGCAATAATGAACGCTTTCTCTTTTTCCGTTAGTGTAACTGTTCTTGTTTGACTCCAAAAAGTTGAATCTTTATCGTACGCTTCTTTTTCGGTCACAGACAATTCATTTCCAAAAAATTTATTTGAGAATCCATTATTAAATTTGTAATTGGAAAAATCTGCGGTCGTTTTACAAGAGGATGTTTGGTCTTTGTATTTTACTCCGTAATCTAATTCTTGCTTAACAAGAACACACAAACTATCTCCAGGATGATCGAAAGTTTGACGAATAGTGAAATAATCATACATCAACAAATTACCTTTGTTCATTGTCAACTCTAATTTTTGAATTAACCATAATGAATCAATAACCCATATGTAACCTTCTAAAGTAGAAGTAGAAGTACTACGCGGAATGATTTTAATACGATTAATGAGTTGCCCATTTTCTTCATATTGTTCTTCCAAACGATATTTATAGGATAATATTCCAGGTCCAGATATGGGTGAACTCACTGGTGATTGATGCAAATCATTTAGTTGCAATAAATTTTCAAAAAAATTAAAATTAGATTTTACTGTTGTTGTGTAATACAAATTTTGGTCATTACCTCTTTTTTCGTATGCATTACGTACTTCTTTTACATCATTTGGTGGGGAAAAATAACGTGTGAATTGCACCTCTACAAGGTTCATGCTTTCGGCAAATGCAGCTTGTTTTTTGCGCTCTTCGTCAAATGGATCCTCTATACTGTTTACATCTGTATTTTCTTTCTTATCATCTTTTTTCTTACCTTCTTTTTCTTTTTTATCAAGCGTTTCTGTTGCTTTTATGTATCCTTCAACACTATGAGGATAATTCCAAGGGTTAATTTGATCTCGTTTCTTAACAACTTTCAGCATTATTTCACGACCAGGATTTGATTTTTTTGCAGAAACTTCAATGTCTTCTAAATCTTTGACTGTGGCAGGAAACAATTGCACGTCCCGAATGATATCTTGATCATTAATCATTACATACGTTTCTCTTTCAAGATAACCAGTCGAGTTAATTACTAAGAAATATTCCCCGACAAAAAGTCTAAGTTCATAATAGCCTTTTGCATCAGCAACCGTTCTTAATTCAGCATTATTTTTAGCATAGACCTTAGCGAAGGGTATTGGTATGTTACGTTCATCTAAAATTGTTCCGCTCAATAATTTTTGACCAAAACTTGCAGTGCAAATAATGGAAATAAAACAAATCATTAAAAACGAACTTAACCTCATATAATTATATTGGACAATTTGACCTCATTAAAAGTTACAACAATCTCTTAAAATGAGATTTTTATCTAAGATAGAATACCTTACAGTTGGAAAGTAACGAATTGTGTTCAATATTCCATTAGTTATATAAACATTCTTAATCGAGGATAAATGGAATTTTACTTTTTATTCTTTTTTTGTTCCTCTAAATAATTTAAATGTTTTGCCATCCTTTTCATCATCCATCGTTTAACTAAAAACATTAACAATGCTGATACAACAAAGATGTAATAAAACCCCCATTTCTTAATTCCTTCAGAATAGCTCATGTATGAGGTAATTATAAATATAATTATGGCTGCAGCCAACCAAAAATAGAGCATTACTTTATTATAAAAATTCATGTATTATGTTTTTAAGTATGTAAAGTTACTATGTTAAAAATTTAAATTATTATCATTTGCCAAAATTGAACTTCCCATAAGGCTTTAAAAATTCGTATTCAGAAAAATCTTGTTTTGTTCGAATGCCATCACCATATAAAACACCTTCTGGAGAGCGAACAACTACATTCGATGTTGTATAAATTGAACTGTCTTTTTGATTCCAATATAAGGCTTCAGTTGACATGCGTTGATGTTTCTCATGGTTCACTAGTTGCACTGAATCTCGAACTAAAAAGGTTCCATTCGCATAATTAACTTCTCCATACAATGCTGTAAGTGTTGATACAATTTTCCCTTCCGCACTAAAGAAATTAACTTTAATACCGTCTTTTAGCTTAATGATTGCAATTGGTTTGGAATATGTTTCGGCTAAAGAAGCAAAGATTTCGACTCTTGCAAACCCAGAATCTGTATAAAAAACTCTGAGATTTTTTGTGACTTCATCCGGTGCTTTTGGATCGTATGTTACTTTTTGAATTGAATCCAAATCATTTACACATGAATTAAGAATACTTAACAACACTAGAACAAGAAACAATGGAGTGATTATATTGATTTTTTTCATTATTCAGGTATTAAGACTTTAATTCCCCAACAATTTAAATTTACATTCTCCTTATTGATTGCTCTAACAAACAAATCGTCCGCTTTTTTATAATCAGGGTTTGTTGATTTTAAAATAAATGAAGCCCTCATAAAATCATTCGTTTGATCGTAAAAATCATTATTGGAAAATGCTTTGTCGCCTAACATTTTAAAATACACACATTTATCAGAATCTGAAAAAAGTTCTTGAGAATTACCAAATACAGAAACCGCTGTAAAAACAACAAAAAGGATTCTGATTTTCATATTTTGACGCAATTAATCTAATTTACGTTTACGGAACCATCTTTCAAAATTGGCAGGTGCCAAAACAATTCCTAGATTAATTCCAATATATTTTTCGTTTAATGATCCGGTCGCACTTGTTTCTCTTTTCCCTGCTGAAAAACCGATGTTTATACTAGATAATGATTGCTGAGCTAAAATTGGTATCCCAAATCCAAGTGTTGCCCCCATATCAGAAAGCTGCTGACCTCCATAACTATATGGTAATTTATACTGATAAAACCCAGCTCTATATCTAACAGTACTCAAAAATGAAGCATTTGCGGATTTCTCTAAAAAACTACGTTCCGGCGTATATTGAATTCCAACCGTAAATTTATTGGTTGCTAATAATTTATTAGAAGTGGCAAAACTATTGGTGAATTTTGTCCAATCAGTTGCAGAGTAATTCAGGTGCACTCCAATTTCAGAATTTCTAGTTGAATTCTTTCTAGTAATATCCTTAAACCAGAAATTATAATTCAATCCTACAGTTACTGTTGTGGGTAAATATATCTCTCCGCTTTGATCAGCAGAGGCATATAACGTATCATATTGTAACGGGTTCCCTACTGATCCAAAAAACAAATATTCATCTTTCGTAATTTTAATGTTTTGTCCAGGGTCAACTGTTGCGGCTATAGTCAGATGATGAACTTTGCGAATTGTCTGGCGAAAATACAATCCTAAATCATAATAAAAGGCATTTACTCTTATTGCTTTCCAATCTACACCTCCCAAAAGTCCGTCACCTATTAATTGACTTCTTCTTTCATTTGTTGATGCACCAAATAGGTAACTTAAATTAGCACCAACTGAAAGTGTTGTAGTTCTTATCTTAATCAGATTAGAACTTAACCCAAGAAAAACCTGATTTGCCCCACCATTTCCTAAATAAGTATAGTGTATAGAATCTGTTCCTAGCGCAATAGTTTCTGTCATGTTATATCCTTTGCGTGCAAAAGGTTTTAATCCGAAAGCCAATCCAAAATGTTTCTTTATCGTAAATGCCATTGCAAAATGATCAACAATTGTATTTCCTTTAAACTCATTTACATTGTTTTGCTCAAGAAAAGATAACCGTGAATTAATACCAAACGAAAAAAGTGGCTGGCCATCTCCTAAAGTGTTATAGGTTGCTGGATTGAAATAATTAAGAACGGTTGAATCAAAATAAGTTATATTAGACAAGCCTAGACCGGTAAAAGTTGCGTTTTCAAAAGCTCCTCTTTCTCCTAAACCATATGAACTATAGGGCGAATTAATTGTTGTTTGAGCATAAAGCTTAGTAACAAATAGTATTGAAACAAAAATGATAGTTTTAATGCGCATTGAATAAATATATTTGGTACAAGCCTTTTAAGGTCAAATTTTCGTCCACAAAGATGTTATTTTTATCAGGGAAATCAAAGTAATGAATGTCTCCACCTGTCATAAAAAACGTTAAGTCCATAAATTCCTCTGAATAACGCTGTATTAATTGATTTATTTCTGCCTGAATTCCATTAATCACTCCTGAATGGATACTGCTCAATGTTGTATTTCCAATTAATGGAGTTACACCTTTTTCATTTATCACTGGAAGGTTTGACGTATAATCGTTTAAAGATTTGTACCTCAATTGAATACCGGGAGATATAGAACCTCCTAGATACTCCTTTTCAGAACTAACAAAATCAAATTTCAAGCATGTTCCAAGATCGATACTTACAACATTTTTGTTTGGCCGTAAAAATGCAATTGCTACCGCGTTGCAAATTCTGTCAATTCCAAGCGTTTTCGGAGTAGAATAATTTAATTTTATAGGAAGTGGAATTTCATTATTCACGCTAATATACTGGGAAAACAACATTTCTAATCGTTTTGTAGCTTCGATTGAAAGGACAGAAGACAAAATACATGGAATAGTTTGATAGTTTTTTAACCATACTTTTATTCCGGATATATCATTCACTTCAAACCGTTGTATTTCAACAATTTCACCCTTAAAAAATACTGCAATTTTAACTGAAGTATTTCCTGCATCTACGACTAATACGGTGTCTTGATTCATCATCAGTACAAATATAATCCAAGAAATCGAAAAAAAATTCTCTTGCTTGCTTTGGGGTTAAAATTAAGTTGCTATCTTTGCCCCCACAATTACGGTAGGGTGATGTAGCTCAGTCGGTAGAGCAAAGGACTGAAAATCCTTGTGTCGGCGGTTCGATTCCGTCCATCACCACGAGAAAAAGCGAACAAAAATGTTCGCTTTTTTGTTTTTACGAATCTACTTTATTTTAAAGTCAAGACATATTTCTGAGGAATAAAATAAAAATCAAAACTATCTTAACGCTTAAATTAGAGAAACTAGTTTTTACAGAAACAACTATCATGCTTGTCAAGGTCTAAATATTCAACTTATAAAAACAGAAGATTTTATCCTTGGTCTAAACATATTACCAAACCAAACAGCAAATTTAAAAATGATTATTTCACAAGAACAAAAGGAATTCTTCGTAGCATGTAAAAAAAATGATGTTACGAATTTTAAAAAGCTAATTCAAAACAAAAATGTCTCGGTTAGGGCTGCAGATTCAAAAGGGATGTCCTGTTTAAATCTTGCTTGTTCCAAAGAAAATGAAGAAATGATAAAAATTCTTTTGGAATTTGACTCTCAACTGATAAATATTAGTGATGAAAATGGTGTTTTCCCAATTGAATGGATTGTAAAGATTGGAAATGTTTCTTTATTTAATTTGCTTCTTGAAAAAGGTGCTGATTTCAGTGTTAATAAAAATACTTTTTCTCTGCTACATCTGGCTACTTATAATGGTAATATTCAAATTGTAGAGCGTCTGTTAAATTTGGGTTTTAACATCAATTTAAAAGACGATAACAAACGAACGCCACTTATATGGGCAGCAGAAGTTGGAGATTTGACTATGTTGAAATTTTTGATCTCAAATGGAGCCAATGTTAATTTATCAGATGAGGAAGGTTTTACGGCCATGGACACCGCAGTAGGTGAAGGTCATTTATTAATTGTCAAAGAACTTATTTTAAAAGGAGTTGACGTGAACCAAAGAACGCAAAATAACGGAACTGTTCTGCACACAGCTGTTGCTTGGGAAAGGGCTGAAATCATTAAATTACTTCTCGATAATGGCGCAAAAAAAGACATTAAAGATGCAGAAGGAAAAACACCATTTCAGTACCAATAAGAAGTTGAATTGAAATAGTAAAAATCATTTACTTTTAATACTTCACAAACACATTTTTCGGTTCAGTAAAGAAACGCAATGCTTCTAACCCTCCTTCTCGACCAACGCCTGAAGCTTTAACACCTCCAAAAGGGGTGCGCAAATCTCTCACCAACCACGAGTTAATCCAAACAATGCCTGATTCGATTTTATCCGCCATGCGGTGCGCTCGTTTCAAATCACTTGTCCATAAAGTTGCCGCCAATCCATATTGGGTGGAATTTGCCATCATTAGCACTTCTTCCTCTGTGTCAAAAGGTGTAATTGTAACAACTGGACCAAAGATTTCTTCTTGATTTGTTCGACAATCGTAGGCTAATCCTTCTATCACAGTTGGACGCAAATAATAACCATTTTCATAAGGAGCCGCCAAAATAACGCGTTCGCCACCAGTTAGAACAGTGCCACCTTCAGTTTTTGCTAAATCAACAAAGGACAAAACTTTTTCCATATGAGGAAGAGAAACTACGGCACCTAATTTTGCTTTAGGATCTTCTGGATTGGAAACAACTGTTTTCGACACTTTATCTACAAATGCTGTTTTGAATTTATCATAGATTGCGCGTTCAACAAAAATTCGTGAACCACAGAGACATATTTGACCTTGATTTGCGAAAGAAGAACGCAAAGTAGTACTCAACATATCGTCAAAATCACAATCAGCAAAAATGATATTGGGATTCTTCCCTCCTAATTCTAAGGAAAGTTTTTTAAACATTGGAGCAGCTGTTCTGGCAATATATTCTCCAGTTTTTGTCCCACCCGTAAATGAAATCGCTTTTATTTTTGGGTGTTTAACAATTGCATCACCAACACTGCCTCCTAAACCATGCAAGATATTTAAAACCCCGTCAGGCATTCCAGCATCTTTTGCAACTTGACCAAGTAAATATGCTGTATAAGGAGTTATTTCTGAAGGTTTTGCAACCACACAATTTCCAGCCGCTAGAGCAGGAGCAATTTTCCAAGAAAAGAGATACAAGGGTAAGTTCCAAGGTGAAATACACCCTACAATTCCTATTGGCTTGCGTATGGTATAATTTACACCAACACCTTCCATGTAATGCGATTCAGAAGCAAAATGAATGATCCCAGTTGCAAAAAAATGAAAGTTCGAAACTGCTCGAGGAATATCTACATGAGCAGCTAAAGTAAGTGGTTTCCCGTTATCCTTGGATTCAGCGGCTACAAATTCGTCCATCCTTTTTTCAATTCCTTCAGAAAGCCGAACAAGAATTTCACTTCTTTCTTCAACACTCATTCCAGACCAAATGGGAAACGCTTTTTCTGCCGCTTGCACTGCTGTTTCAACATCTCTTTCATCAGAATTTGGAATCAAACTATATACTTTCCCAGTTGCTGGTTCGTAATTGTCAATATATTGGCCACCAATTGGTTCACAATATTTTCCGTTGATGAAATTCTGAAGTTTTTCCATTTTTTACTTTTTGCTTCACGAATTTACATTGATTTTTATTCAAAACGTTTCTATTCCACTTTTAAAAACAATAATTGGACTAAAATAAGTTGACAAATAGTAAAGTAGTATCCATGCATAGAGAATTTCTCTTTTTCCCATTTTTGGAAAACAACCCCAAAAATGGAAAACAAACTGAACCATGGGTAATTTAAAATATTGATTAACAGTTGATTATGAATGTAGCACTATTTTTGACAATTTATATGTATGTTTTCTAACCATCAAGCTGAATCCACTAATAATCTTTCAGATGACATATTCTATTTGAATAAGGTTATTCGGCATCCCGATTCTGATGATTCATTTAAAAAGCTCGACACGTATTTTGGAGATTTAAAAAGTGGGATTATTGTCGTTAACAGTGAGCTTAAAATAATTTATTTTAATTCAACCACAAAATTACTTTTTACTGAGGGGAAAGAAATTAACGCTGAAAAAATGCCAATTTTAGAAGCTATAAAACATCTTTTAGAAGATAAATCAAAACTTCTTCTCTACGAAAGCTTACTAAATAAAAAGCAATTAAAATTAGATACTGGATTAAATTTAAAAAGCATTCAGCAACTGCATGTAAATCCAATTGGCGAAGATGGATTCATTTTCAAATTTATTCTAGACGAACTTTTCACCGTTTCAGCATCTAATTTATTTAAATATTTTCCTGAATTACCTGTTTCTTATTTTGGGTTTGATTTATTAGCAGGAAAAAGAATTTCAATTCGATTTGTTTCTGATAATTTTGATACAGTATTTCCATTTTTAGACCAGAAAAATGTTCTCGAAAACGAAAATTATTTTCTTTCGCACATCGCTCACGAGGATTTACCAAAATTTGTTTCCAAATTACAACACCTAAAGCGTGGTAAAAATTCATTCACGTTCGAATTTAGAATGAATATCAATGAAACAGAGCATCGCTGGTTCAAATTAATTGCAGGACGTTTTCATGAGAAAACAGAAAAGAATTTTTGGCTTGCCTATTTAGAAGATATTCACGAAAAGAAAACAATCTTACTTGAAAGAGAAAAGCTGGTATATGAAACGTTGGATGAAGAGCAATCGCGTTTCGCAATGGAACTGCACGACGGATTAGGTCAAAATCTAGTTGGTGTGAATCTTTACTTAAGTATGGTAAATGAAGATTCAGAAAGTGAAAATAACATCGCAGTTTGTAAACAACTGATTCAAGATAGTATTCTTCAAATGAAATCCATTTGTTATAATCTTACACCACCTGAATTAGACAAAGGTTTACTTTATGCGCTTGATGTTTATTTTGGCAAGCAAAATGAGCTCTCAAAATCGATTGAGTTCAATTTTATCGCTAAGCAAGTTCCAATGAATCATTTAGATTTAAAAAGTAAATATAATATCTTTAGAATTGTACAAGAATTTGTTACAAATTCAATTAAATATGCAAACTGTAGTCAAATTGATTGTAACATTTACAGCAAAGAAAATACAATCTATCTTGAGATTAAAGACAACGGAATTGGCTTTGATTTAGAAAGCGTTAAAAAAGGAATGGGGCTAAAAAATATGCATAAACGTGCTTTCTTATGTGGCGCAAAACTCGAACTTGAAACTTCAAAAGAAAACGGAACTAAACTAGCAGTACTTTTTTAAAAGTGGATTAAAAATCACCTTCCGTCAAAACACCTTTTTTATAACGTTAATAACCCAATTCTTTTCCTTTTAATGTAGCAGGAATTCCGTCTGTCAACCATTTCGGTGCTGGTTTATCCAACAAATAATAATCAAAGAATTGACGCATTCGAATACTTAAATCAATTCGATTGGCATTTTCCATTAAATTATGATCGTCACCATTGTAATTTAACATCCAACACGGTTTACCCAAACGTTTCATACCTGTAAACATTTCAATTCCTTGGTACCACGGAACAGCACCATCTTTGTCATTGCTCATGATTAACAATGGAGTTGTAATATTTGGAATGTGAAACAATGGTGAGTTCTCCATATACAATTCTGGCGCTTCCCAGATCGTTTTTCCAATTCTACTTTGTGTGCGTTCGTATTGAAACTGACGATTTACGCCACTTCCCCATCTAATTCCTCCGTATGCAGAAAACATATTTGAAACAGGTGCGCCAGCCATTGCAGCAGCATATCTTTTCGTCATTGTGATCAATTGTGCTGTTTGATAACCACCCCAACTTTGTCCTTGCAAGCCCATTTTCGTTGAATCAACATTTGGAAGCAATTTTAAAACACGGTCTGTTCCACTCATGATGCAATCGTAAGCAGATTTTGCAGGATGACCAACTTTGTAGCGCACATCTGGAATAAAAACAACATAACCAGCCGATGCATACTCTGTTGGATAAATAACAGATGCAGTTGGTTTTGGTATGTAATGATTGTGTAAATCATCCGAATACAATTCGTAATAATAAATCAACAAAGGATACTTTTTATCGACATCAAAATCTTCAGGCTTGTATAATAATCCTTCCAATGGAATTCCATCGTAGCTTGTCCAATTAATTAATTCAACACCTGCCCAATTGAATTCACTTTGCTGCGGATTTGTAGAAGATATAACCATTTCCGATTCAAAAAACGACTTGGAATAACGTACTTCTGGATAATCTTGAAGTGACATTTTTCTAAATACAATCGTTTCTTTGTTTTGAGATCGCGTCAGAAAAGTTATCGTATGATCCGTATAATATTTCTCTACTAAATCCATGTGGTCTCCATGGTCTGTGAAGTTGAACAAATGGGTTCCTTTGGTTTTTTCATCAAACCCTTCAATGTATAAATTTTCATAATCGACAAATAAACTGTCTGTTGACCATAATTTTGGTTGCATTCGAATTTTCTTTTGAGCCCCTTCCTTATTTGTAATGG
>Ga0209190_1000686_pt1 | contig 24532 bp, 36 predicted proteins | sample M_140205_XF_Meta_FD_187315 | JGI IMG/M metagenome (GOLD analysis project Ga0209190, IMG submission 187315) | Freshwater microbial communities from Lake Montjoie, Canada to study carbon cycling - M_140205_XF_MetaG (SPAdes) (version 2) | ecosystem: Environmental > Aquatic > Freshwater > Lake... | reverse complement strand
TTGCCTCCAAGTAGGCTTTTAACAAGCTCCAGAAACTCTGCAAGCCGTTGAAGATTCTTGGTTTCAGATTCATTAGGTTCATTGTCAAACTCCCTGTGGTCAGTGATAGTTAACTCTGCTAAAGAAAAATGGGGTGTAAGTTGCGTCATTTTGATGGTGTCGATTGATGGAGCATTTGATCTTTGGCTTGTGAGCCTGAAGAACTACCAAAATAGAACGACAAGACAAGCATCAATGCACCATCTAAAGTACCCAGTACACGGGCAATTAGTTCCCGCATGGTCGGTTCAATCACATGAGTCAAGAGAAAAAACTGTACCGCCGCCCAAGCCAACACAATCATAACGGACAACGCAGGAGGTATAAAACTACCCGTGGTCATCTGCATTTGTCTAGCACTTGCACGGTCTGCTACTGCCAACTTCTCAAAGTCAAGACCCATTTCCTGTGCTCTGGCTTTGAGGGCTAACTCTGCGGTTTGAAGGGAAGCGATCTGGTCGGCAGTCATCTTGCCTGAATTGATAGTGTTTTGGACTTCACTAGGGTCAACCCCTATAGCTTTGGATATAGCCTCAACCGCCATGCCCGCAAGTGGGCCACCTAATGCCGTTGCAATTGTTGGCGCTATGCTTTTTAACCAATCCATTTATTTATTCTCCAACTTCTTTACAAGCTTCTGAACTTTGATCTCGGTTTGTCTCACATCCATGTACATCCACATGAGGACTGGCATAAAGAACAGGATGATGCACAGCAAAATCACAATCACAATGACGTAGAAAGAGTCATCGTCAGAATCATCATCCACGCCCACAGGATCATTAGGATAGTTATTCCCCCTACTAGAACCCTGTGTTGAATTTTGCTTATAGCCTGTCTTCGTTGCCATTCAATTGCCTTCTTTCTGTCCAACTCCTCTTTTCTCGCTAGTTGCTGTTGGTTGGCAATGTGACCGATCATCTTGTTTACACGGCTATAAAGATCCTTAAATTCACTGGGTACGTGGTACACCATGTACTCACGCAACTCATCGTTTAACTTCTCCATCTGTAGATCAGCAATGACTAACTTGATGGCAATGTCTTGTCCTTCTTCATCTCCTAACTTGGATGCTGTCTCTTCTTGCTCTTCTTTGTAGTGTTTCAAACCGTTATAGGCATGGAAGAACTTGGTCAAAGCATCAGCAACTTGGGCATAAATCTGATTCTCATCAAACTCAGGAGCCTTGGCTTTTACCTTTTTAACGGGCTTTTCAACAGATTTTTGTTGAATTGCTTCTTTCTTGCCACCAAAAAGACCCGTTAAGAAACCCCAGACTCCTTTGGCATCCGCTTGGATACCCTTCAAATCTTTGACTACACCTTCAACTTCAGCCTTGGCATCGAGGACATATTGCCTTCCCTCTTTGTACATCTCGCATGATTCTTTGACGAGCTTGAACGCAGATGAGGCGAGGGCAACAAGAGTGAAAGGATCAATTGGTTAACTCCATTTGATGATGACGATACCTGAGCCACCGTTACCAGCATTTGGCCCTGTACCTGAACCTCCACCACCTCCACCTGTACCTGAAGTTCCATTCATTGCACCTGTTGGCAATTCTGACCAGGTAACACCATAACCCCCACCCCAACCATTACCTCCCCCACCTGTTCCACCTGTGCCAGATACGCCATTTCCAGCACTTCCAGAGCCACTACCGCCACCACCAGCATAATAAGTTGATGTTCCAGATAAACTAGATGCCGATCCTACTCCGCCATTAGAACCAATTGGAGTGCCAGAAGACCAAGTTGCGCCTGCTGCACCTGCGCCTCCACCTCCTCCACCTGTACCATAAGTTGTTCCGCTTTCACCATTACCGCCAGCATTTCCTTGACCGCTTGGTGAAGCCGTACCGCCCGTGTAATATGATGCTCCGTAAGCACCGCCACCACCAGAACCTCCGCTTTGACCTGTACCCGCTGGGCCATACCCAGTTGAGGCATTTCCACCTCCACCGCCACCAGTAGAAGTTATAGAACTAAAAGTAGAACTTTGTCCATTGTTGCCCAATCCATATGATGGCTTACCGCCAACACCACCAGCACCAACTGTTATAGCGTATTGAATACCAGCGGTAACAGAAAATCCTGTGGCAGTTCTAAATCCTCCTGCGCCACCGCCGCCAGCATAAAAACCACCTCCCCCTCCGCCAGCAACCACTAAATACTCAACTTGGGTAGCACCTGTTGGGGCAGTCCACACGCCTGAAGATAAGAACAATGCTGTGTTAGCAGGTAAGACTTGAGTAGGCGCTTGAGAAACTAAAGAACCATTAAGTATAAATGTATGAATAACAAAACCATTAGAGGCAGTAACAGTACCACCATTAAACCATTGAACATTACCTTGATAACGTATGATGACTATTCCAGAGCCACCTGCTCCACCAGCAGAACCATTTGTTCCTCCGCCACCGCCGCCTCCTGTATTGACAGAACCATTAACGCCTGCAAAATAACCAGAACCACTACCTCCCCCTCCCACGCCGCCTATTCCCGCTGTCGAAGCAATAATTCCACCGCCACCGCCGCCAGCATAAACAATGACTGATCCAGTTATAGATGATGCTATTCCTGCCCCACCGTTACCAGCAACACTTGAAACGGCATTTAAACCTGCCGTTCCTGCGCCCCCTCCTCCACCAGATGGGCCTACGCCACCTTGGATATAACTACTTCCACCTGCATTACCTTGCCCTGATGTTCCTGAGCCACCAGAATATAAAGTACCACCAGAGCCCCCTCCTCCAGAACCAGACCCACCAGAAGCACCAGTAACTCCAGTTCCTACTCCTCCAGCACCACCTAAAGCAACAAAATTTCCTGTGGTTGCGCCTGAAGATGTGGCAATTAAAACTGAGTTACCACCTTGACCACCAGACAAAGCACCTGCGGCTCCTACAGTTACATAACAAGTTGTGCCTTGAGTAATAGATGTTTGACCAGATAAAACTCCACCTGCGCCTCCTCCTGAGCCAAATGAAGCGCCCCCACCTCCACCACCCGCAACTATCAGGTACTCAACTGTTTGCGGAAAGCCTATCCACTGCCCAGCCTTTACCGCTTGGCTTACTTGACTTAGAGTCCACATTCCGCTTAGTTGAGCCATGATGTTTTATACCGTTGGAGTTGTAGGAGTTTCTACTGGAGTTTCAACCACAGGGGCGACAATCTCAACCCATGAAAGTGTGTCTTCGTGCCATAAAAACATTTTGCCTTCTACTACGGGCATAGGTGTAGGGGCTTCCCACAAGTATGTAGTTGCGTTCTTTGTCCACGAAGCGAAGGGTTGTGGGGGTGCAAAGCCTACACCGTCCCATGTATAACCAATCCCTGCGTAGTTCTTGTGCAATGGTGTACCACCAAGTTTGTGTTCACCGCCTTGGGTATTGTAAGAAGTCTGAATCCACAATGATGGATCACCCCAAGGATGTCCTTCAATGTTCAGCGTTTCCCAATCGACCACATTAACTTCTGTGACGACTCCGTTGATGACTTTTGCGTAATGTGCCATGTTTACTCCTTAAAAAGTTACTGTTCCTGAGCCTGTCCAGACATAAATCTGGTAGCCATTATTGTAATAAACTTGTGGTGTATTGGAACCCCCAAATGATGCAGGAGGGGCGCAGTTGGCAGGGTAGCGAATAATGACTATGCCTGAACCACCTGAACCCCCTCTTTGCGCACTTGTTGCTCCCGGGCCTGCAACCCCACCACCTCCACCGCCTGTGTTAACGGTAGCGTTTGTTCCCCCAGCATAAGTAGTGACACTTGTACCGCCTCCACCATTTCCACCTCCGCCAGATGCAAGTCCGCCTACAGTTGTAGTCATATACCATCCGCCACCACCTCCACCAGCATATTGGATTGGAGAACCTGTAATGGAAGAAACAATACCTGTACCGCCAGCGCCCCCTGCACCGCCAGCTTGACCGACTGATCCTGCTCCACCTCCACCACCACCAGCATAAATTGGGGTACTGCCACCATTAGTGCCACCTGCATTGCCTTGTCCAGAAGTACCTGTGCCTGCTACGCTGCTATAACTACCTCCACCTGAACCGCCATTTGCCCCAGTTGACCCAGAATCGTAAGTGGCATTACCGCCACCTGTTGCAGTTATTGATCCAAAAACAGAACTAACACCGGGTGATGATGGAAGACTTGATGCTCCTCCAACAGAACCTGCTCCACCTGCGCCAATAGTTACGGTTATAACTGATCCGGGTGTTACTGTATACCCAGTAGAAGTTAACAAACCACCTGCTCCACCTCCACCACCGGGGCCACCAGATGCACCTTGATTGCCACCACCCCCGCCAGCCACAACCAAGTATTCAACCGTGCTTGTAACTCCGCTAGTCAGAGGATTAAATGTAGCGCTGAGATAACCGCCTAAAAGTGACTGCGACATTTGTTATTCCTATGCTGTCAAAGTAAATGTGCCAGAAGTTGTATAAGTAACAATCTTCCAATCACCTACAGTTGTTAATGTCCCACCTGTATAAGATGCAGGATTAGCATATGTGCTAGGGTATCTAATGATGACAATGCCTGAACCGCCTGCGCCCCCTGTAGAAAAAGTTGGGCCATACGTAAAACCACCACCACCTCCTCCACCGCCTGTATTTGCAGTTCCAGCAGTTCCAGAAGTTGCTGCACTACTACTACCTGCACCACCCCCACCAACGCCTCCTGCACCTGCTGGACAAGTACCAAATGCGTACCCTGTAGTTCCTGCCCCACCTCCGCCACCTGCATATGTGATTACTGATCCTGATATAGAAGATGCAATACCTGCACCACCATCCCCAGAAACTTTGCCACTTGAAACAGTTAAACCTACTGTCCCTGCACCGCCACCGCCTGCTGATGGATAAGAAGAAGTTGTACCTGAAGCAGAAGCAATAGGTTCATTACCACCTGCATTACCTTGTCCAGATGTTCCTGTACCACCAAATGTAGCAGAAACAGTATCCCAACCTCCAGCTCCTCCACCTGAGCCACCAGTAGAACCAGTAACACGGTCAAGATTAGAACCTTTACCGCCACCAAGAGAAGTAATTGTTGAAAAAACACTATTTGAACCATTGGCATTATTTGTTGAGGTGGACGTCGTTGCACCTGCTCCACCCCCACCAACGGTAACAGTAATAGATGATCCAGTAGTTACAGGCAAAATTCCTTGAAGCAAACCACCCGCACCGCCACCTCCGCCAGCACCACCACCGCCACCTGCTACAACAAGGTATTCAACAAAGTTAGTCTTTTGCGTACCTGTCCATGCTTTGGTAAGTAAACCTTGAAGTTGGTTTCTAAGTGTAAATATTCCTGTTGCCATTGTTAACCTTAGAATGTGATTGTGCCATTGGCGTAGAAGATATAGACGTTATAACCAAGGGCTTGATAGTAAGTAGGTGAACCTGTTGTGCTTGTTGCTTGGGATAGATAGGATGGGTATCTGATGACTACGATGCCTGAACCGCCTGCACCACCTGCCGCACTAGATGGATTTAATCCAGAACCGCCAGAACCTCCACCGCCTGATCCTGTATTTGCTATAGCACTAAAACCAGCAGTAGGCAACAATGAAGCATATCCTTTACCTCCATTACCACCACCAGCCACCCCTAATCCAACTGATGCAGTATCGGTATAGTAAGAGCCGGCACCGCCACCGCCTGCATATTGAACAGGACTTCCTGTAATAGACGAAACTGTTCCTGTTCCGCCACCACCTGCAGTTCCAATTCCTACACCATTTAGCCCTACTGAACCACTACCCCCGCCTCCACCGCCCGAATAAGATGACCCGCCTGTAGAGATTCCTCCAGCATAACCTTGTCCTGATGTGCCTGTACCACCAGTTCCAATTCCTTGCGTTGCCCCGCCTCCAGAGCCACCACTACCACCAGAGGCATTTCCAATTGCAGAACTTCCATATCCTCCACCAGTAGATGTTATGGTTGATCCACCAGCTAAAATAGAACTAGAACCTTGAACACCATTATTATTACCCGCCGCACCACCAGCGCCCCCAGCACCAACAGTAATTGTAATTGCTGATCCAAGAGTGATTGAATATCCTGTGGCAGTAAGCAAACCTCCTGCACCACCTCCACTACCAGCATTTTGCGGATAAGCGGCAGAACCGCCACCACCACCCCCAGCGACAACAAGATACTCTACCGTTGTTACAGGATAGTTCAGCCCATTGTATTGGGAAGAGATAACGCCACCCGTTTTGGTTAACGACATGGGTCAGTCCTTAAGTAATCGCTTCAAATGATGCAACATAGGTCAACGCACTGCTTGTTCCAGAAATAACGCCAACCGATTGAAATTGTGTTACATAGAATGCTGTGGTCTTATCTACCACAATCACAGATGCGTTGGCTGGCACACTAATTTGATAAGCAATGTAGTACGCCGTACCGCTTGCATAAGTTGGGTTATTCGATATTGCTACCGAGCAGTTTGCCGCCGATGAAGTAGTGTTAGACACAACAATGTTGTTGATCTTGTTTACCGTCCCAGACGCAGGAGTTAACCCCGTCAAAGATACAGAACCACTAGTGCTTGGATCAGCATAAGTCCATGCAACCGATACTGAAGTAGATGCTGGTAGCACATACGCCGTACTACCGTTGATTACTGATACGTTAACTATGTTTGGGTTTGCCATGATGTTTCCTTAAATTTCAAAAGCCAAAAATCATCGCCATCGCAATGGCTTTGCCTGTGGTTGTTAAAGTACCGCTTGTGGGTAAGGTGACCGCTGTATTTGCAGTTAATGTCAACCCAAGGGTATAGTTACCTGTAAATGTGATTGTGTTACTTGTTCCGTTTGCTACGCCTGTACCACCATTAGCGGGTAATACAATTCCAGAAGTACTAATTGATGCTGCTTTAGCGTAATCACCTGTGACGGTATTGTAGTAGACAAGGGCTGTTTCGCCAGCGGCAACTGCTACGCCTGTACCAGAAAGCTTTTTAATTGTGATTGCAAAACCACCTGTTGTACCATTGGTAACAAGAAAAGAACGGCTGGATGTAGGTGCTATAACACTTCTTGCTTGTACTCTTGAACCAGACAAGTTAAGAATATAGTACTGCGCCACCGCTGTCGATGTGGTAGTTGTAGTAACAGAAGTGGCTGGAAAGGTTGATCCACTATAACCATTAGAAACAGATAAAGTAACATCCCCGTCATAGGTGATATTATTTGTACCCGCAATGGACATATCTACAAGAATTGTAAGGCCATTGTTTACATCGTCGCCCCATACCCCGGGTTCTGAACCTGTAGTTGGCTGGTTTAACCCCAGCAACGTCGTGTTTGCATATGTCATTTAACGCTCCTAAACTGTAGAAATCACCGTCCAAGTCGTTGATTCTGAATTATCAACATTTTGCCATGTAATAGATTGGCTGTCATCTATTAATTCCCATAAACGTCGTCCGTTTACTATATCTGTCCCCGTTGCCAACTCGGTAATCGAAGCTATAAAAGCCGCCGCCGCCGCCAATGTGTCTGCACTTGTTGCGGTTTCTGTTATTACAGGGTAAAAACCTTGTATCGCCGCAACAGAATCTGTACCCGTTGCACTCTCAGTAACCAAAGAATTTAACGTAAGCAATGAATTAACAGCATCTGTTCCTGTTGCCGTCTCGCTTACAGACCCATAAATTACAAAACTTGAAGTTACAGCATCTGTACCCGTTGCAGTTTCACTCACCGTTGACGCATAATTAGGGATACTTGATACTGCATCTGATCCTGTTGCCGTTTCACTAACCAAAGAACTCATTGTTAGCAATGTTGTTATCGCATCGCTACCTGTCGCTGTTTCATCAATTGTTGACGCAAAACCTTGATTTGATGTAATCGCATCTGAACCTGTTGCCGTTTCCGTTATGCTTACATTGACTGTTATTGTTGAAGTTACTGCGTCCGTGCCAGTAGCTATTTCACCACCTCCACCCCAAGAATTAGAACCCCATGCACCAGTACCCCAAGCTGATTCAGTAACCAAGGCCGTTAAATTAGCTAACGCTGTTACTGCGTCTGATCCCGTGGAAGTTTCGGCAACAGTGCTGTCAAAAGCTGTAAAGCCCCAGCCACCGTCACCCCATGAGCCGTCACCCCACGCTGCCATATTAGCCAGCCAAACTGAATGTGTAAGTCACAGACAAAGTGTCGCTAGAAACAACGGAACGGTCACCGGGTGAACCAAAGTCAGCCGCAGAGAATAACGTACCTGTATTGTAGTAAAGAGTTGGTGTTTTAATACTTTGGCTGGTTAGGAAAGCGCCGCCCACAGTTGCTGTAGAAGTAATGTTAAACACAGCAGGTGAAGCAGAGTTGGTCACCACTGAGGGATTGGCTGTTGTTGCAGCTACAAAAGTAGCCGCCACACGGGTTGCGTTACTATAAGGGGCAATTTCTGTCCAACCAGCGTGAGAAGCCATTGTATCCGCTGCCGCAGGATTGTTAGAAGACGCCGGACCATATAAACCAAGATACCAAGAGGTAATTCTAGCCGTTGATCCATCTAAAGCAGTGCCTGCCATGTACTGTAAACCGACGTTTACTACGAGGTTCTTAGAAGTGGCTTCCCATTTCAAATTACCGTCTTTATCATGGCACGCTATGTTAAATACACCTGTAGCTTTTGCGTCTTCTCCAGCTTGGAGATTAGCAGTAAGACCACTAGATACAATGTCAGTGGCTTTGAGTTTTTCGATAGTCATGGTGGCTCCTTTAAGCTATTCGTAATATGGCACTGGAGGCCACAGCGGTTGGAAATTGAATTGTGAATGAGTTCTGGCAGGTTTTATCCGCACCAAAGTCAAGAATACAAACAGATGCGTTACTTTGACTTGTATTGTAGATCATAGCCCCACGAGCTGTAAACGCAGCGGGTGTCCATACCACATTGGTAAACGACCAGTATGCGGTTGTTCCATTGGTGTCACCTGATGTGGGTGTTGTAACAATCGTTAAAGGTTGGCCGCCTTGCGTGTAACCTGTGCCTACAACCTCCCCAACAAGGGCTGTGCTGTACGTAGGAGTGGCGGCATTGATTGTGGCGTTTGCAGTAAACAAAGCAATATAGAACGTATTGGGGCTGGTTGGCCCAAAGTTATGTAAACCTTGAGCTAACTGAACCTTAAAGCTGGTAGTAGCCGTTTGGTATAAAGACATCAGTTAACCCCTTGCCTAAACTGAGGAGTACGATAAGCATCCTGACGCTCCAGACCATCGCCCAGACGTTTAGCCAATGCAAGAGCTTCCATGAACTTGGTGTTGTACAAAGTCATCATGTCGGTCTCACCTTTCATAAAGGTATAAGCCTCGACCAAGGAAGCATACAGTAGCACAGTATCAAAATTGTCACCAAGCCAAGTCGTACCACTGGTGGCAACTGTAATAGACTCAGGATAATAGTAATAATGCAACTCAGCGTTATAGTTAGCATCTGGAGTTGGCCCTAAAATAAACGTCAACTCATTGGTAATTACACTATTTACAATTGCAGGGCCAAACAAAGCGTAGTATTGGGGTGTACCCGTAGAAGTAGGCGTTGGATACGCTTGCCTAATAAAATTAACATCTTTGTTAAGCAAATACAAATACTCGCCTTGGAAAGTGATTGCTCCAGATACCGTAGCACTATTGGCTATTGACAAAGAAATAGTATTTGTAGATATAGCTGTTACGTATGCGCCAGTACCAATGCCTGTGCCTGTTACGTACTGGCCTACTACAATTCCTGAAGGGCTTGATACAGTTATGGTAAACGCGCCTGCTGTGCCGGAAGCTGTTGGTGCCGTTCCCGGAGCTGTATAGATAGCTAAAGAATACGTGGACAAATAATCAAGAGGACAGCTCAAATACTTATTGTTAGCTGTCAAAATACCCGTCACATTTTTACGAATGGAAGGAAACTGAACAGAGTTGTATATGCGCTGTTCAGCTTGCGTGATAAAGACAGGCAAATCCGCTACGAAAGTAGTTTCGTAGTTTTGGGTGTACTCTTGAATTGCCGCCTTTAACTGCGTATAGTTCATGCTTAAGCCATTGGCCCTCTAGCCATTAAACCTTTAGTTGCTGCGCCTGTACCACGCACTTTGATGCCTGATGTTTTAACACCGGGATATTCATTGCTGTGGGTATTGGCAACAGACACGTTGGCGTCTTTCATGTACTTCTTGTTGCTTGGGCCAGTGGTCTCACTGATGCCCACTTTTTTACCGCTCATGGTGTGAGGGGCTGCATAAGCAGATGCGGGTAAATTGTTAATCTTAGCCATTATCGACCCCTTCCAGTATTGCGTTGATTGGCTGCACGAGCCATGTTGCGACCCATTGTCATCATTGCTTTACTGGTAACACCACCAGCGGCAAGTTTGAGTTTAGTACCCTTACCGCCTTTATGCTCTTGTGAATCGTGCTGTTTAAAGGCTTTTTTAATCATAGCCTTGTCTTGTTTCGTGTCTTCTTTGTCCATCATTAACTCCTACGTTGTAACTATCGTAACTGTACCAACTTGCACTTCTGGCATCAAGTAGTTTGGCGTTAAAACCGCATCAAAACTACTAGCTCCACCTACTGGGGCCCAGCCCCATTGAAATACTCGACTACCCTCACCTTGCGTTCCAGTACTTGTAAGTCCAGAAGCAACATAACTTAAATCTGGTCTTGGATTCCTGACAGCCTGTGGGTCATCAACTGGATACATACCCAACTGCAACTGTGGCTGATCTGGGTCCCAACACTGAGGACATACCAAAAGATTGTAAACTTTTGTCTTGATGATCTCTCTTTTAAGTTCCTTCAACTTAAAGCGAAAACCACATCGATCACACTCCGCAATCGCATTCTTGCCGGAGGAAAACTTATTGCCCATTAAGAGCCACCACCGATGTACATCTGTCTAGGCACAAACCTGACAGCCGCTTTCTCTTGATCCTCCTGCGCCGCATTGTTCCATGCCTCGTCATATTGAGACTTTAAAACCGTCAAACGCTCCAAACCATTGGGTACTTTAAGCGCAATGTAGTAAGCCAAGCCCGCGGCTAGGCAAGGAATGAACCTAAACGGCACATCCATTGTATTTACGCCGTTGCCAGCGTCCTGTAGGCGACGCATACGCCAATAAACCAACTGGTAGGACTGTGACCCATCAGGAGTTGGCCAAACGGTCACGCTTTGCTTTTGAGAGTAGTAGATCAAGTCGCCAACACTGTGTGCGGCGGCTGTTGTATTGCTTTGACCACGTACACAATTCAAAAGATACGCTGGCGCAGTAGATGTGGCCGCTTGATACTCATTAAATGCTATCAATTCACTTCCAATTTTGACAAAACCTGCGTTTGGCACGTTGACCAAGGAGGTAATTGGAATAGAAGTGGTTGTTGTGGTGATTGCCGCTTGCAAAGTGCCCGGCAAAAGGGACTCTTGTGCAGATAAACGCTGAATCCATATCTGGATGGGGCGTCCTTGCGTTAATTTGTTGGGGATTGTGGCGTAAGTGGATACGCTGATACGCGTAATGGTCAAATCTGCTTGATTGCTGGTGTTGTTTGCGTTGGTTCTGATGACATGTTCCAACAAATCCACCGTATCGTCAGGCAAAGCATAGGTTGGCTGGCCTTGAACAAGCGTAATCATGTCTTGCTCAAACGTCCACATGTTGACACCACGGTTTGCCCAGTCAGCAAACATTAAATTCATCGACCTGCGGGCAGTTCTAAGGTCATAACCCGTACGCATCTCAGAACCCGCACGTTCAAACGCCTCTTCCACCATCTCAGAAAGGTCAAGATTGAAAGCAGAAACGCTTGAAGTGGTCATTATTTTTTACTTTTTTTAGGTTTCCACCCAACTGGGGTCATACCCACGGGTTCTCCTGTTTCAGAAAACCGCATGTACTGCGCCGTCTTTCCGCCTTTAGCATACTGGGTAAAGTCAGTGTCATCCCGGCGAGCTTTACGCTTGCCCTTGGGCATTTTAGAGGGGGCGATATCCCCCATTCCACGGGATGCCATCATGATTTAGCACATCTTTCCACGAGTTTTACCTCGTTGAGCAATTCCATCAGCGCGAGAAGAAGCAGAACCACCAGAAGCCATCTTCTTGACTTTATCGCCGCGAGAAGATTCACGTTTTAACTCGTTTTCTGCCTCCCGAAGACCTTTCATGCCGTCTTCAACATCAATGGTACGACCTTCCTCAAAACCCGGTACGTACGTGCCCATGTTAAGGCGATCACTGTTAGGCTTTTTGTCAATCCCGGTTTGAACTGCTTTTCGCAGCCGCATTGTGTCTTTGTATTCTTGGTCTTTGTCAGCCATGATTAGCTCCTTAAGAGGCTTTTCCGCCCTTGTTCATAGTAATCATGGTGCCTTTGGTTTTGCCTTTGGTAGCAAGACCATCACGGCTAGGAGAAGCAGTTTTTACAGAACCCATTTTTGCGGAAGTCATTCCACCGTTTGCCATTTTGCTCATACCTTTTTTCTTAGCCATCATTGCCATGAAGCCGGGGTTCATTTTTGAAGCCATAGTATCACCACCTTTTGAGAATTTTTTGCCTTTATCGGCGTTTGAAAAATCTTGTCCCACAGATTGTGGAACGCCTACCTTCTTTGCAAAAGCTTTGTTATGCGCAATTGCTTCCATAAAACGATGCTGTTTGCCACTGGTACTGGGCATTACTTTCTCCAAGCCTTAACCGTATCGGTTTCCCAAATACGCAAGCACAACCACACGATGGTCAGTACGCCACCAACAAGCCCCACCACAGGGGGAAACCATTCCATAAAACCACCTAATCCTACGACTACTGCGGCTCCATCGGTCATTACTTTTACGTCGTGGTTATCCATTATATGTACCTACCTTTAGTAAACCCTTTGGTGGCTATGCCATCCCCACGGCTTGATGCTGAAGATTTGACTTTACCGCCACGTTTCATGACTGTTTCGCCTTCATCTAAATAAATACTTGCACGCATTAACGCATTTCTAATTCTTTCTTTTTCCATTAAATCTTCTTTTTCAACTTTGTTAGAAAGCGTGGGAATGTTTCTTAAAGGGGCTGGATTGCCAGATGCGTCGTAGCCTGTATCACGCAATTTTTTTGCGCTAGAAGGCATTGTCATTCCTTTGTTTGACAACTGAGGCGTTTCGTCAGCCAATTTAACAGCAATTGATCTACCATCAAAATCAAAAGTTTTATCCCCACGTTTACGCGCTGCGGCAAACTCTGTATCAAATCTTTTACGTGTTTCTGAACGTGTATCAGCCATTTTGTACTCCTAACATTTCCATCTTGAAAGAGCTGCCGCCTTGCGGGTAGGTTTGCCCTTTTCGTCTTTCATTGGGCCGGGCATACCCGACATACGAGCGCAAAAAGATTTCTTGCGTGGGCCACCTTCTGGCTGTGGAGCCTTAAGGTTGCTACCTGTAGCTGCGTTGTACTTGGCACGACCTTTGGCGGTTAATCCCGCTCCCTTGGATATTGGCAATTTCTCGCCTCTTCCAACTGATAGGACGGGGCCTTTTTTCTTAGCCATAAAACACCGTTATGCCAGTTACAGTACCCGTACTTGTTGTCAAATACAACCCAGTAGAAGCCAAAATACCTTCTCCGGGAATTAACACGGAAGTCGTATTTGGTGTGCCAAGGCTTGCTATGTCCATTGTGTATAAAACCGCAGCCGAAGCACCACCATCTCGAATTTCAAACGTGGCTGCTGTACTGGCTTTCGGAGCCACAACAAAACCACGTAAACGAGTACGCCCTGTATAGTAAGAACCAGCCGCACTAAGGTGTGCTGACTTTACGTCTGTTTGCATCGTCATGTGATGCTCCTAATTAGGCTTGTGTGTTGGAAGGATTAGCAACGCCATCAGAGTTACGCACAATATACTCAACAGTAACCACAATCGAACCAGCAGATGCGTCGGCGGTTGCCGCTGTAAACGTGCCGTAAATGATTGCATCGGTTGTGCCAATTGCAGTATACGCAGCTTGCGTAGCAGCAGCAATCGTAGCAGGTGAAGTTTGAACCGCAGTTGTTCCGCTATTTACGGAAGTCATGTACAAGTTACTTGTTCCAGAGCTACCAATGGTAACGCCACAGTTAGATGCGCCAGTTAAAGCAACAGCAACTTCAATATTGAATCGCACAATCTTTGCGCCTGCGGGCAATGTAAACATCTGCACTGCGGTAGGGCTTGCCAAAATGGTTGCGGTAGCGGCAGTATAGGTCTGAGCAACAGTAGTTGCGCCTAAATTGCGAATTGTGCCAGCAGTTGTGCCAGTCGTATTTTTTACGGTGCCAAGCAGCCAAGGGCCAAGGTGAGTTGCGAATCCCATGAGGATCTCCTTACATACAAGTTAAGTGTATCAATTGGTATGTCATCAGCCGGGACTGTTTGATACACCGGAAAGCCCGGAATAGTTCTAATATACACCAAAAGAAAAGGAGGCACAAGCCCCCTTTTCTACTCTATCAAGAACCTGCTGATCCCCAGATTCCCAATGGGTCTGACCAACCAAATGAATAACGCTCACGAGCTTTGTAACGGACGTTGCCCGTGTCGAAGTCTCCATCCATTGAGTTAACCAAAGCCATACGCTCAAAGTGCTTCAAGCCGTTAGGTACGTCAGTCGTCAAATACCAACCGTTTGAATCGGTCAAGAAGTGATTAACACAGTAACCTTCAGGGATTGCGCCCATTTGTTTAATGGCGTTGATGTCATTGTCAGTAGTGCCGACGCGGAGTTCGGTATCTAACAGACGTTTTGCAACGAACATTAAAGCTGGGGGAACAATCAGCTTACGTGGTTTAGCGGCGATCAAAAGTCCACGCTCATCTGTCCAAGCAGCGATCTGAATAACGGCGGCTTCCAAGGAAGTCTCGTTCAAATCAACTTGGGTTGTAGGAGTGTTGGAGTTTGTACCACCGTTCACCAATGGGTGAGATGTGCTGAATAGAGCAACACCATCGCCACCAGTATAAGCACCACTGAATCCGTTATTGATAACAGAAGCAGCTTTAACTTGCTTGGTGTACGCCATAGCACGAGCCAAAGCTTTGGTGTAACGAGCAGACAATGAGTCATACAAGTTATCTTCTACAGCTTCTTCAGTGATGGAGAAGCCTAAAGCGATGGTTTCGTGGTTGTAGCGAGCCGTGAAAGCTTCTTGCGCATTGTCATAAGCAATTGCAGAACCTTCATTCTTAACTGGAGCAGCGGAGAAACCAGCAAGCTTGGTCTCTTCTTCAAAGCTACGCTCAGACTTCTCTGTTTCGTAAAACTCTTTATGCTCTTCGCCGTAACGTGCATACTCTAAACCGAACAATGCGTTCAAGCCTGGGAGCAGCTCTTTCAATAATTGTGCGCGGGAAATAGCCATGATTTAAGCTCCTTTATTATGCGACAGCAGTACCAGCATAGTATTTGTGCAAACCAAAATTGATTTTCACGAGTACTTCTGGATATTGGTTAAAGACAATTGTTGAAGCCGCAGCAAATGCTACTAGCGGCGCTGCATTAAGCACAACCGTTGTAGAGTTTGTTACAGAAGCAACATACGAACCGCTGGCAATGTACTGACCATTTGCTGCAATGGAGCCAACGTCAGAGCCAACTACCGGCGTAAACGTAAGAGCCGAAGCAAGCGTAACGGTAGCGGTACTGATACTGGAGTAAACGCCCGTACCTTGTGCCACCATAGAGTCAGGAACCAGCCCAATAACACGAATTGGCAAAGCCGCAGTAAGTGCTAGGGAAGTATCTGCCAAAACAGCGTTAGCTGAATCGCCAGTATTAACATTACCTGTATTGTTAACAGCAGCCAAGTTTTGCCCAATCATACAGCGAGCAGCAGAAGCAATAACTGTAGTACCAGATACCATTGCAGCTTTGAACACTGTGTCAGGATCATCACAAATAATAGCTACTGCATCACCAGCCAGCGTTGAAGCGGGCCAATATTGCGAGAAAGTCAATTGTTTAGTGAGGGGATTAGTATAGCGACAGCCAAGGAAAACTCCCATGAGCGTGCCTACTACACCTGTTGTAACGCTAATGCGTTGTAAATCACCACGAACTACTGTTACAAAATCACCATAAAAGATGTTTGTAGCATAGCCGTAAGTGATAGGTAATTCACGGGTAGAACCAGCAAATACCTGTCCGCCAATCAAATTGACTGGTTTTAGCCCGTAAGGGGCTGCGATGACGGGATAAGCCATTTAAGGACTCCTTAATTTATTTAGAACCAGAACCAAACCCAGCTCCGCGACTGACTGTCGACTTGCGGTCGGAGAACAGAGGCATCCTTGGATCATTGTTTCGCATAAAGTGATTGTCAACTGAGTCCATCTGATTTTGCGCTTGTTTGTTGAAATACTCGTCACGGGCTTTGGCTTGTTCAGAAGGTTGTTTGCATAGCATCAACCCACCAATCTCGACGTTGCCTGTCTTTTCATTCGCCTCAAGCATAAGCTCTGGATGGTCTACTGCCTTCACTGGCACCCAGCCATCGCGCATCTTACGAGACACGTTGGTTGGATCGGCTTGTCCCATGATATGCGTCGCTATCCAGCGATAGACATATCCGGGTTCCGGTGTCGGATCGGGCAGTGTGCTCGATGGTGTATATACGTACCGAGCGTTTTTGTCGCGTGAAACTGTGTCACGATTTGATCTGTTATCAGCCATTTTGAGCCTCCAATTTAACTACTTGTGCAGCGTATTGCTGCGGGGTTAATCCAAACTTCTTTGCCAACGCAACTTGCGTGGTAGTTAGTTTGACCTTTCCTGCGGATGTAGAACGTCCGGCAGGCGCAACAACTGTTGAAGGCCTTCTATTAGCGTCAGCAGATTTTCTGTCGTCAGAACCACCGAATACTTCAGGGAACTTTGACTTTATGCGAGCATCAATTTGCTCGAAATACTCATCATTGCGTGGGTCTATGCCCCCGTTGACTAGTTTTTGATGCAGCCCTAGTGCGTAGCTGGTAACTTCCTCAAACCCCGATGAACCAAACCACTGGTTTTTTGCCTGCCAGCGCAGTGACTTTTCGTCTGGTTGAACCTTTTGAGGTTGGGTATACTGCGTTTGTACCTCATTCCTTTCCTCTTGTAAAGAGGGAACACGATAATTTTTTACAGTCTCTAGTTGCATTTTAGCATCAGTTAATGCTTCTTGCGCAGCAATGATAGCGTCTGTGTCAAACGCCTCTTGTGCATCTCTATACTGTTTGCGAGCCAACGTAAGGTCTGCCTCCGCCTTTTCCTTAGCGGAATTGACAAACGCTTCCTGCCCCACGTTAACGCTTTTTTTAAGACTTTTATTCTCATCTATCAGTTGTTGTGCAAGACGCTCAAGTTCTTGTCGCTCACGTTCTACCGAGTCTGCCCTACGGCGTTCATCATGTCTAGCGTGTGTCAACTCTTTGATTCGTTTCTTAACACCGTCTGAGTAACTATCAAGTTCGTCATCGCTTGGGTCTTCAACTTCCCTGTTCAGGGGCTGGCGGCCACGATCACGTTCAGGGGTATCGTCAACAATTTCAATGTCAACTTCATTGCCTTCGATTTCGATTTCAACTTTTTTGTCTTCAATCTCATCGGGAAACTTGAATTTATCTTCCATGATTTTCCTTTAAGCGCGGGTTATCCCACGAGGGTCTTGCACAACACATTCAACTTGGTCATCATTGATTACTCTGAATTCCTTGCCAAATATCTTCAATCGCGTACCTGTATAAGTACGTACCACCACAAAATCTCCCTGTTTGCACCAAGGCCCACTAGGAAATTTAGCTGTGTCTTTGTAGGCGTCTTCTCCCAACGCCATGACAAACAACGTGGTTGTACCCATCTGTTCTTGTTTGGCGTAGTCCATAGGACGCACTAAATCTAACTCCGTGCCATCTAATTTGTTAGATATGTCAGGCACGACGCAGAGTATTTTGTACCCTGTTGGAACGGGCAAAGCCGTTGCTCTATCTTCCATTGGTATGTCTTCATCAGGCATATCCACAGGAAGAATTTGTTCAGGCAGGCTTACGCCCGGTGGAAGAATAAGATCACTCATTGGCTTTTTCAACTTTCTCAAGCAGGTCAATTAAATAACGCTCTGCAATGGCTAGACCCGAAATAACACCACAGAGTTTTTGATATTCATCAAAAGTGCGACACTGACCTCCAGCGATATCATCGCAATAGTTGTTCATGTCGGTGCGTATTTGTTCGCGCAATACGCGTGCGAAGTCTTGGATCATTTAGGTGCTTTCTCCTTTGGTTGCCGCGTGTTTGCAGCGTGTTGAAGCGCAGTGGTTCTAGCTTGCAAGTCCATCTGTGCTTTATTCTTGGCTATGTCAGCGCCCATTTGGACACCAACGCGTTCTTGTTCAGATTGGGCTTTGGCTTGGCTTTCTTTGATTTGCGCGCCAACACGTAGGGCATCCAACTCCAACTGACCTTGAACTCTTTGTTCTTCAAGCTTTTGTTTATCTGCGTCTCTTGCCAAATCTCCGGTAATTTTGATACCTTTGAGCTCGACTTCTTTCTGACGAATAGCCAACTCTTGCTGTTGCATTTGAATCACGGGGTCTTGCGCGGCTTGTTGAGCCTGCATTTGCGCGGCTTGTGCTTGGTCTTGTTGAAGAACTTGATTGGCCGCCTGTGCCATCATCGTAGACAATGCCAACTCCAACTGTGGAGGCAATTTCTCGTCTTCGGGAGGCATGGGCATACCTAGCTGCTGCTCCACTTTTTGCCTGTATAAATACCCAGCATGTTCTGCCATGTGTGCTTGCATAGATGCCATCATCTGTTGCGCCATTGGATTTTGACCAACAATCTGCATAATCATGGGGTTTTGTATCAGGGACATATGCACTTGGATGTGTGCTTGATGCTCTTGATACATAAATGCTTTTAAGGGTTTACCCTTAAGAACCTGCATATTCTCAGACACGGGGTCTGTTGGTTTCTGGTCATCAGGCAAGGGCACAAGCTTCTCAGCATTCTTAATGCCCAACACATCCAACATCGACCTGTGCAACTGTGGCAAGTCATAAATCTGAGGCGCCATCTGCGCCATCTGTATCACGGCTTGATACTGCACCACGCGTTGACTCATGGTCGCGGCATTGGGGTCACTCACAGGAATGACGTCAACCAAGTCGTAATCTTCCTTCTTGGCTTTCTTGGAACCGTACTCAGGCTCATACGTGTAGGAAGTATCCGTGTAGTCACGTATGAGGTTTTTAATGAGCTTTAATTCTTGCTTGAGTGCAAAATGCACACGCGCTTGGACTGCGGTTAAGACTTTAAGCTGGCGCTCAAGGAGGGCTAGCGTTGTACCTACAGGGGCTTGGCTAGACATGTCACTGATGTTCATGTCTGCTGTTGCCGCAAATCTTCTGCCTTCTTCAACAATCTGGTTCATTAAATTAAACAAGACGTTACTGGGTTCTTTGTAAGGTAGCGGTAAGATTGAGTCTCTGATGTTGCCAGATGCAACGTCTACGTCCCTGAACTCTCCTGGTGCAATCGGCGTGTCATCACCCTTAATGCGAAGTCCTCGGGATTTAAGACCGCCGGGGAGATTGGACAAGGTTCCTGCATCAACAAGTTGACGCATAATGCTTGTAGCGGATTTGGCAAATCCTCCAATGAGGTGGAAGAGTCCAAAGCCATAGGCTCCAAAACCGGGGATGTATTGGTAGTGGACAAAATGTTGTCGCTTGAGTTTGAGGTCGTCGTCCTCTTCCCAGTTCCTCCTAATAGATAAGACTTCATTGCTTCCTTTGATTAGGGTTACTACGTATGGCAAACCAATTCCAGTCTCTTCGCCATCCTCATCTTCGTCTTTGTAGCCTTCCAAGTCCAAGTCAACGTGGCACTCATACAAAGTGTAGCGGTCATCGTTTAAGTCGCTAAAGCCTGTTTCTTTGTCCTTGGCTTGCTTGATGTCGTTTCTTTCTTTGGTTGCTTCTGGCAACTCAATGTCAAGATAAAACCCTGCTTGCTGTAGTTTAAGAATCTCGTTCTTGGTCTTCCTCATTACGTGCGTTACACGGTAGCAAGTATCCATGTCTGTTGCGCCATAGGGGAGAATGATATCTTCCGCAGGTACAAACACACTGACTTGGCGGCCAAGACCGGGATCGTAGTAGACTTTCTTAAACGCAGAACCCGTGGCTGGAAGACTCCACAACATCCGCTCATGCTCGGGACGGAACTCTTTCATGGTCTCTGTCAACTCAAAGTTCATGTCATTTTGAACATTGGTGGCTTTTTCTTTAAGCTCTGGCGTCTCTTTACCCAGTAGTTTGGTACGTACTGGCCCCTGTGCAGGGAATGTTTCCGTAATGGTCTCCGCTTGGAAGCGCACAACGGCTTCTGTAATCATTGGGTGGAACACGCCACACGCGCCGTCCCAAGGTTCTGTCCGGTTCTCAATCTGTAACCCAAGAAGCTTTAGTCCTTCTGTGTAGGCTTTCTCCCATTCTTTACGGGCACCACGGTCTTGGTCAACGTCACCGTCTAAGTCTCCTGCCAAAGAAGACAAAGCACCTTCGTCCATGTACTCGGCCAAGTTATCGCCAAAGCCTTCTTCATCGTCTTCTCCGGGCTTAAGGTTGATCTCCATGTCCCCCGCTTTGATGTTGACTTCTTCGGGATCAATAATCTCAATCTCTAGTGGAGATTCGTCTTCCGCCAAAGCCTCAATGCCTTGCGGTGCTTGATACAGTGCTTTATCAAAATTACTTGTTGCCATGTCAGTATTTCTTTCTCAAAGTTGCACGGTTTGTGCTGGGGTCGTATTTAAAGGCTGCCGGTTTTTTACCTGTGCGTAGGCTTGCTCTGTCTAAAGCGCGTTCTTCAGCCGTCATAGCATCGCGCTTTTTACCGGCTTCTGTCAAATTACCTTGTGCGTCAACATGCCCACGCTGGCGCAGTACATCCAAAGCTCCTTCACGCGAACCCATTTGCGCGGCCAGTCGGTCGATCAGTTGATTCTTGCCCATGAACTTTTGTGTTGTCATTAATAATATGCCGCGTGACGACTACGAAATATGGACGGCTCGTCCTTTTCGTCTGAGTCTAACGAAATAAAGCCCCCTTGCCTATAGCGAAGTAGTGCTTGCGATGTTGTATCCACATAGTCATCGTGCTCTCCTACGGGAAAAGACGCAACTTCTTCTATCACTTCTCTTGCCCAGCGTGTGTCTGGTGCCCAGATTTTTCCTGAGCTGAATAGATCTGCCACGGCGTTGAGGCGCACCATCTTGTCATTACCTCGGCTAGGGCTGAACTCTTGAACAGGGATTCCCATACTGCGTAGCTCTTGGATAAGCGGCGCTCCTGCCGCCTTCTTTTCAACAATGAACGCATCAGGTTCCCACTCCTTGTAATGTTTCAACGCCACTTGTTTCAATTCAGGAAATGCCATTCTATCCTTGAACGCGTCAAGGAGTATGACCTGTGGGCTGTCGTTTTCTTCTTCGTTGTAGAAAACCCCCCACGTTGTACATGCGCTGTAGTCAGAGTTGTTCTTGGTCTCAAACGCCGTATCCCAAGACTGTATGACGTACTCACACTTGGGTGGCTCGTCTGCTGTCCAAATACGCCAATGCTTTCTGGAGATGATGGCGCTGTTGTCTGATGTGGGTTGTTGCATGTACTGGGCGTTCCAATACTTTGGATCTAAAGATGCTTTTGTTTTCTCAAGGGCTTCAATCGGCCATTGCTCTGGCCATAGGGATTTACCCGAAGGCAGTATTGCAGGCAACTCCACAATGTCCCAAGGCTCCGCTTCAGGGTTCTTGGTTTGGTAATCAATCAGTTTGCCTGTGAGGTCAAGCAACGACCACCGCGTCATAATGACGATGATGGCCCCACCAGGCATCAAACGCTGCAACGGGCCCGTTTGAAACCAAGACCATGCCGAGTCAAATGCTAGACGGCTATTTGTTTTTACATCTTGTTCACTATGAGGATCGTCAATAACAAAAAGGTCAGCGCCTCTACCAGCCAAAGCGCCACCAACGCCTGCCGCGTAGTATTGTCCACCAGCCGCAGTACTCCATTTACCAGCCGCCTTCTGATCCTCCGCCACAAGTGTGTTTGGGAAAATGTCACGGTATTCCTCCGAATCAATTAAGTTACGCACGCGGCGTCCAAAATCTTCTGAGAGTCCTGCGGTGTGGGTTCCCATAATAATCTTTTTCTCAGGGAACTTGCCTAAAAAATAAGCAGGGAACAAATAGGATGAAAACTCAGACTTGCCGTGACGCGGTGCAATATTTATTATCACACGCTTCTTTTTCCCTATGATGACATCCTCAAATATCTTTGCCAGCCGTCTGTGATGCGGCCCCGTTTTAAAGCCGGGGTATACGGCGTTGGCAAATCCTAGGATGCTGTTCTGAGATGCGATGAGGCTGGCACGTTTTTCTTGGGCGTCAATGTCTTGGAGCAATTCCAGCTTCTCCTCCTTTGACATGCGCGGGAGGTTTTGGGTAATGAGCTTGGCCTCAAGTGGCGTCAGGCTCGTGATCTTGCTCAAGTCCATGCGGTTCCAAGTCTGTTATTTCATCTTTGTTGGCCAGTACGTCCACTACATCCATCAAGCGATTGAGCTTGTCTTTAATGCGGTTGTCCAACTCATCGTCAGTCATTTCCGCTTTCTTGACCTCAATCTTGTCGGTAAAGAGACCAATCTCCGTAACTTTGCCAAGGAGCGCTAAAGCTTTTAATCTGATGTTGGCGCTGGGGTTCTCAACTTCTTCCAGTATTTTGGCCACCGCATAGCCTCTAAGTTCTTTGGCTTGCTGTACAAATTCCCAGTCGTATGCGGTCAATAGCCCTACAAGGTGCTGGACGGCGGCGGGAGTTTTTACGTTGGCTAGAGATGTATGCGTGATTTCTTGCGGTGTGGCAGAAACGATGTTGGCAAAAGCAGTACGTGCTGCTTTGGTTTCAAACTCCGTTACCAAAGTATCTGTGTCTACAGCGCCTTGTGACTTGAGCCAATCGGCTGTAGCAATCTTGGCGTCCAGCGTTTGTGTGGTCGTGGTTTTCTCCAGAGGCATGAATCCCTGTGAGTGTTCACTAACTTCTGGTTCAAAATATAAAAGATGATCTAACATGTGCGTAGGCCCTTGCAACCTCGATAGCGTTAATGTACACTACATCTGAGGTTGATTGCAAGCAGTTGCATTTACTTCTCCTCTGTGTTGATTTTTAGCCCCGCCTAGTGCGGGGCTTTTTTTATGAGTTGGTGTCTAATGTTAGACAAGGTATTTTTTAAAATTTTTATAATAGGGGTGGGGGGTTTGTGATTAAGCAAAGAAATTTTGTTTTTTAAATTGTTGTTGTACTTAAGTATTACAGGAATGTTGAGAATGGTTATGGAACAGTGTTTCATGCGGCATGGCTATGGAACACATATAGCGGTTGGTGGGGGTATGGTGGGGTTCAGACCCTAGCCTATTTGACCTTCCCCCAGACCCCGTCATGCGATACTATAAGTGTTGGAGCAGTACTAAGGTTCTAACATATCCATCAACAAAGGGGACAGTGTCCCCGTTCTATAGAAAGAAACATCGTATGTCATTAAAAGCAAATGTAACTAAAGCGTGCAATGCACTCACTCAGACTGAGCAAGGCAAGGCAGACTATGAGCGTGCAATCGAGAGCATCAAGCGTGAGATAGGCGCACGTAAGTCTTGGGACAAAGTGCGGGCGATCTTGTTGCCTGTAGTCGCAGGGGTATCGGGCGTAGATGTTATCGATGGCGAGGGCAAAGCCATTGGTACTTTAGTCTTGGACAAAGACGCAAAGAACTATGAGACAGCACGCAAACGCTTACAGCGTTTGACTAGCGCCATCGCTGTTAAGAAAGCAAGCGAGGACAGTCGCATGAGTTTCACCAAGGGTCAGTTGAGTGCCGTGACTAAAGCACTCGCAGAGTTCGAGGGCGAGACACTTGACGATCAGATCAAAGCACTCAAGACTTTGCTCGCAACAAAGTTTGCTTAATCACGAATCGGGACACTGTCCCCGATGTCTACACAACAGCGGGCTTGTCTCGCTGTTTCTCTTTGTGTCTAAGACAACTCAGCCTAATGCTCGCAAGAGCATTGGAGTGCGTTGTTGCACTATAACGAAAGGACAAACCTATGAATGAATACGCACACTACCAAGCCCAATACGCTCAAGAGCAATCTGAGAGCGATGCGCTTAATGACTGGCTTGGCTTTCCCAAAGTGGACAAAGCCCACGCCAAGGTCATTGAACGTCAACTCAATAGAAACCGCCCATCTTGGAAACAAATGCAAGAGCGGTTCTCTTTTGAGGTTGCTTGCGCTAAGTACGAAGAAGCCCTGAAAGGCAAACACTAAGACAACTCAGCCTAATGCTCGCAAGAGCATTGGGGTGCGCTGTTG